>Ga0308158_10001402_pt1 | contig 26233 bp, 25 predicted proteins | sample PhyBR2_FD_201038 | JGI IMG/M metagenome (GOLD analysis project Ga0308158, IMG submission 201038) | Phyllosphere microbial communities from UC Gill Tract Community Farm, Albany, California, United States - DLSLB.R2 | ecosystem: Host-associated > Plants > Phyllosphere > Unclassified | place: USA... | reverse complement strand
AATCCAGTAGTGCTAAGTATCTGAATCCCAGTGACTGATCCCTTCGGGGTGACGCTCTGGGCCTAGCGTACGACCCCATTCTGGTGCGGCTAGCGTATTAACAGGTGTGACGCAGGAAGGTAGCCCAGCCAGGCGATGGTTGTCCTGGTGCAAGTGCGTAGGCCGAACCGTAGGCAAATCCGCGGTTCATACAGGCTGAGACACGATGCGGATGAAAAGTGGGTGATCCTATGCTGCCAAGAAAAGCATCGACGCGAGGTTCAAGCCGCCCGTACCCCAAACCGACTCAGGTGGTCAGGTAGAGAATACCAAGGAGATCGAGAGAATCGTGGTTAAGGAACTCGGCAAAATGCCCCCGTAACTTCGGGAGAAGGGGGGCCACCCGCTTATACGGATTTACTCCGAAAAGGGTGTGGTGGCCGCAGAGACTAGTGGGTAGCGACTGTTTACTAAAAACACAGGTCCGTGCCAAGTCGCAAGACGATGTATACGGACTGACGCCTGCCCGGTGCTGGAAGGTTAAGAGGACCGGTTAGCCGTAAGGCGAAGCTGAGAATTTAAGCCCCAGTAAACGGCGGTGGTAACTATAACCATCCTAAGGTAGCGAAATTCCTTGTCGGGTAAGTTCCGACCTGCACGAATGGCGTAACGACTTCCCAACTGTCTCAACCGCGAACTCGGCGAAATTGCACTACGAGTAAAGATGCTCGTTACGCGCAGCAGGACGGAAAGACCCCGTGACCTTTACTACAGCTTGGTATTGGTGTTCGGTGTGGCTTGTGTAGGATAGGTGGGAGACTGTGAAGCATGGACGCCAGTTCATGTGGAGTCATTGTTGAAATACCACTCTGGTCACTCTGGATATCTAACTTCGAACCGTAATCCGGTTCAGGGACAGTGCCTGGTGGGTAGTTTAACTGGGGCGGTTGCCTCCCAAAAAGTAACGGAGGCGCCCAAAGGTTCCCTCAACCTGGTTGGCAATCAGGTGGCGAGTGTAAGTGCACAAGGGAGCTTGACTGTGAGACTGACAGGTCGAGCAGGGACGAAAGTCGGGACTAGTGATCCGGCAGTGGCTTGTGGAAGCGCTGTCGCTCAACGGATAAAAGGTACCTCGGGGATAACAGGCTGATCTTGCCCAAGAGTCCATATCGACGGCATGGTTTGGCACCTCGATGTCGGCTCGTCGCATCCTGGGGCTGGAGTAGGTCCCAAGGGTTGGGCTGTTCGCCCATTAAAGCGGTACGCGAGCTGGGTTTAGAACGTCGTGAGACAGTTCGGTCCCTATCCGCTGCGCGCGTAGGAAATTTGAGAGGATCTGACCCTAGTACGAGAGGACCGGGTTGGACGAACCTCTGGTGTGTCAGTTGTTCCGCCAGGAGCACCGCTGATTAGCTACGTTCGGGATGGATAACCGCTGAAAGCATCTAAGCGGGAAGCCGGCCTCAAGATGAGACTTCCATACCTTCGGGTGAGAGGCTCCCAGCCAGACTACTGGGTTGATAGGCCAGATGTGGAAGTGCAGCAATGCATGCAGCTGACTGGTACTAATAAGCCGATGACTTGATAACACACCGTTTGTTGGTGCTACGCGTCCACTGAGTGGTTCTCGATGTACGGTCGAGAACCGCCTTTACAATGATTCATATGTCATTGCTAGGTTTTGATTGAAACATCAATAGTGTTTCGGCGGCCATAGCGTGAGGGAAACGCCCGGTTACATTCCGAACCCGGAAGCTAAGCCTCACAGCGCCGATGGTACTGCAGGGGGGACCCTGTGGGAGAGTAGGACACCGCCGGACTTCTTTTAAGTAAAATGGCCACCCAACGCTGGGTGGCCATTTTGCGTTTACAGGGATAAGGAAGAACCATGCCGGAAGAAGAAGAACGCCGTCCGCGTCGTAACGACAGTGGCGCGCGAGGAGATCGATCTTCCGGGGGCTCTTCCCAGAACCGCAGCGGCGCTCCGCGTCGTGAGGGCGGCTACAACCGTGACGGTGGTGCCCCACGCCGCGAGGGTGGTGGCTACAACCGTGACGGTGCTGCGCCGCGTCGCGAAGGCGGGTACAACCGCGATGGCGGTGCTCCGCGTCGCGAGGGTGGGTACAACCGCGACGGCGCTGCGCCGCGTCGCGAGGGTGGATACAACCGCGACGGTGGTGCCTCTCGTCGTGACGGTGCTGCGCCGCGTCGCGAGGGTGGGTACAGCCGTGATGGTGCCGCGCCGCGTCGCGAGGGCGGCTACAACCGCGATGGTGCCGCGCCGCGTCGCGAAGGCGGGTACAACCGTGATGGTGCCGCGCCGCGTCGCGACGGCGGGTACAGCCGTGATGGTGGTGCCCCGCGTCGCGAAGGCGGGTACAACCGTGACGGTGCCGCGCCGCGCCGAGAAGGTGGCTATAACGGTGACGGTGCCGCGCCGCGTCGCGAAGGTGGCTATAACCGTGATGGCGGTGCGCCGCGTCGCGAAGGCGGCGGCTACAACCGTGATGGCGGTGCCCCGCGCCGCGAAGGCGGGTACAACCGTGACGGTGCCGCGCCGCGCCGAGAAGGCCGGTACAACCGTGATGGCGGTGCCCCGCGCCGCGAAGGTGGGTACAACCGTGACGGTGCCGCGCCGCGTCGCGAAGGCGGGTACAACCGTGACGGTGGCGCTCCGCGTCGCGACGGCGGGTACAACCGTGACGGTGCTGCCCCGCGCCGCGACGGCGGTGACCGCGAGCGCAGCAACCGGTCTTACCCGCAACGCGGGGGAGTGGGTCGCGAGCGATCCGCTGCCTTTGACGTCGATCGCCCGCGGCACAACGACCCGGTCGTTCCCGACGAGGTCACGGCACGTGACCTGTATCCGTCCGCTCGCAATGAGCTGAAGACGCTGAGCAAGGAGAACGCCGAGCGCGTCGCACGTCACTTGGCGATGGCTTCCCGTCTGATCGACGAAGACCCGCAGCTCGCGCACGAGCATGCCCTCGCCGCCTCTCGCAGCGCCGGCCGTATCGCGATCGTGCGTGAGACGCTCGGCATCACCGCATACGCGACGGGAGACTTCGCTCTCGCTCTTCGTGAACTGCGCACCTACCGTCGTATTTCCGGCAACGACGACCAGATCGCACTCATGGTCGACAGCGAACGGGGCATCGGCCGACCGGACCGTGCCCTCGAGACCGGTCGCGCCGTCGACAAGTCCACACTCAGCACCCCTGTGCGCGTCGCTCTCGCGATCGCCATGTCCGGCGCTCGGCTTGATCAAGGCGATCTCGAGCTCGCGCTCGGCGAGCTCGAGATTCCCGAACTCGACCCCGACCGCGCGTTCGAGTGGAGCCCCGCGCTGTTCGCCGCGCGTGCCGCCGTGCTCGAAGATCTCGGCCGCGCCGACGAGGCCGAGTTCTGGGCGAAGCGCGCCGAGGTCGCCGCCGAAGCACTCGGCATCGATGAGGCCGGCGACGAGGAGATCTTCGTCGAGGACGGTCTGATCGAAGACGACGAGTTCGACGACGTCGAAGATCTCGGCGATGCGGGTGGGGCCGCTCCCGCTGACGATGCCGACGCTGACGATGCCGACGCTGACGATGCCGACGCTGACGATGCCGACGCTGACGATGCCGACGCTGACGATGCCGACGCGGAAGACGACGCCGACGAGCCCGTGGAGGCAGCAGCAGAGACCGAACCGTCCGTCGAAGACGAGGTGCGTGAGCTTCTCGGCGAGGATGAGGACGGCGCTGCGGACGACTCCGACCAGAGCGCCTGATGGGGCTGTTCTCGAAGAAGTCCGCATCGCGGACTCCTCTGACAGGCGTGGACACCGTTCTCGCCGACCTCGATGGCGTCGTCTACGCCGGCCCCGGCGCCTTGCCCTTCGCGGTGGAGAGCTTGAATCAGGCCGCGGAGAATGCCCGTCTCGGTTACATCACCAACAACGCCTCGCGCACTGACGCCTCGGTCGCCGAGCACCTGACGGGCCTCGGGCTCACGGTGGCGGCGTCCGATGTGGTGACCAGCCCTCAGGCCGCGATGCGTCTGCTCAGCGAACTGGTCCCGGCACCCGCGACGATCCTCGTCGTGGGCGGCGATGGGCTGATCGACGAGCTGCAGAAGGCCGGTTACACGCCCACACGCAGTGCCGAGGACTCTCCGGCCGCCGTGGTCCAGGGCTTCGCCCCCGAGGTCGCCTGGACGGATCTCGCCGAGGCCGCGTTCGCTCTGAAGATCCCCGAGGACGAAGGCGGCATCCCGTGGATCGCCACCAACACCGACTGGACGATTCCGCGCGAACGCGGGGTCGCGCCGGGCAACGGAACTCTGGTCTCTGCCGTGCACACGGCGATCGGTCGTCTGGCGACCGTCGCGGGCAAGCCCGAGGTGCCGATCTTCGAGGAGGCCAAGGCGCGCTTCGATGCAAAGAACACGCTGTTCATCGGCGACCGTCTCGACACCGACATCCTCGGCGCTGTGAGGGCGGGCATCGAATCCGCTCTCGTGCTGACCGGTATCGATCGGCCCAAGCACGTTCTCGCCGCGCCCGAGGGCTCGAGGCCGACGTACATCTTGAGCGACCTGCGCGAACTGCATCAGCCGTATCCGTCGGTGATCCGGAAGGATGACGTGCACTGGGTCAACCAGGCGGGCGTCCGGGTCGTCGGGGGCGACGTCGAGATCGTCGCCGAGGGCGACTCGCAGATCGATCTGCTCCGGGCCGGCGCCTCGGCGATCTGGGCTTCGGGCACTCCGGTGTTCGTCCTCCAGGTGCCGGAGCGTCTCTACGACGATCCTTTCCACAGACCCTGACGTGGCGACGGCTCACCGTCCGCCGCCCCGCGTACAGTAGGAGGCGTGAGCGATGAGACGACGACTGCGCCGACCGACGGCCTGTGGAGCCGCCTGCGCCTGATCGAGGGGCAGCCCCTCGCCGACCGGGCCGCGGCCTACTCGGCCGTGCACGACGACCTCTCCCGGCGCCTCGAGAGCGGCGTGAAGCTCGAGCACCGCGAGGCCCCGGCACCACGATGACGCGACTCGACGCCGCCCTCGCCGCGCGAGGACTCGCGCGCTCGCGCTCTCACGGAGCGACCCTGATCGCCGACGGCCTGGTCAGCGTCGACGGGCGTCCCGTCGTCAAGGCGTCCACGCCCGTCGACGACGGCGCGGAGATCAACGTCGCGGGTGCCGATCACTACGTCGGACGCGCGGCGCACAAGCTCATCGCCGCACTCGACGGATTCGACATCCCGGTGCAGGACAGGCTCGCGCTCGACATGGGCGCGTCCACGGGCGGGTTCACGCAGGTGCTGCGCGAACGAGGCGCTCGGCGCGTGCTGGCGGTCGATGTCGGGCATGGCCAGCTCGCAGCATCCGTCGCCGCCGATCCGGGCGTGGTCCTCGTCGAGGGCTACAACGTGCGGCACATGACGCCCGAGAACCTCGCGGCCGCGACCGGAGAGGACACGGCACCCGACCTCGTCGTCGGCGATCTGTCCTTCATCTCCCTCGAACTCGTCCTCCCCGCCGTCGCGGGAGTCGCCGCACCTGACGCCGACCTCGTCCTCCTCGTGAAGCCGCAGTTCGAAGTCGGACGCACGGCCGTGCGCGGCGGACTCGTCACCGACCCGGCCACGCGAGCGGACGCGGTCGCCCGCACGGTCTGGAGCGCCTGGGACAACGGTCTCGGGATGCTCGGCATCCTGGCGTCGCCGATCCTCGGCACGCACGGCAACACGGAGTACCTCGTGCACCTCGCGCCCGGGCGCGGCAGCGATCCGTCAGAATGGTCAGACCGCATCAACGCACTGGCAGGGAGCCGATGAACGAGCGCAACATCCTGGTGGTCGCGCATGCCGGTCGCGCCGACACGGTCGATGCGGCGCGTCGGGTGGTCGAGGCGCTGCGTGAGGCGGGCGCCCGTCCCGTTCTCGCCGCCGACGACCGTGCCGAGCTCGCCGCCGTCGACGCGCTGTTCGCGGACGTCGACGTGCTCGGCGAGACCGTCGACCAGGCCGCACTCGAGCTCGCGATCGTGCTCGGCGGCGACGGCACGATCCTCCGGGCCGCCGAGCTGGTTCGCGGCTGCGAAGCACCCGTCCTCGGCATCAACATGGGCCATGTCGGCTTCCTTGCAGAGATCGATCGCGACGACATGGATGCCGCGGTCCACCGCGTCATCGAGCGCGACTACGACGTCGAAGAACGCCTCGCGCTGTCGGTGCGCGTGAAGGACAGCAGCGGCGCCGTGATCTTCGAGACGTGGGCGCTCAATGAGGCCACGGTCGAGAAGGCGAGCCGCGAGCGCATGATCGAGGTGGTCCTCGAGATCGACGGCCTGCCGTTGTCGAGCTTCGGCTGCGACGGCATGGTGGTCTCGACGCCCACCGGATCGACCGCCTACAACTTCTCCGCAGGTGGGCCGGTGATCTGGCCGAGCGTCGAGGCGATCGCCGTCGTGCCGTTGTCGGCGCATGCGCTGTTCGCCAAGCCGCTCGTGGTGAGCCCCGATGCCGCTGTGGCGATCGAGATGCTCGAAGGGACGTCGGGGGCAGGCATCCTGTGGTGCGACGGTCGTCGATCGCACGATCTGCCGCCGGGCGCCCGCGTCGTAGTGCGTCGTTCGTCGCGGCCGGTGCGGCTCGCCCGACTGCATCAGGCGGAGTTCACGAATCGGCTGGTGCGCAAGTTCCAGCTCCCCGTCGCGGGGTGGCGGGGCCAGAGTGCGGGAGCGCAGTCATGATCGAAGAGATGCGGATGCAGGGCCTCGGCGTGATCGCCGACGCCGTGCTGCCGCTCGGACCGGGGTTCACAGCCATCACGGGTGAGACCGGCGCGGGCAAGACCATGGTCGTCACGGGTCTGGGCCTGCTGCTCGGCCAGCGCGCCGACTCCGGCGCGGTGCGCGCGGGCGCCGGCCAGGCATCTGTGGCAGGCGTCTGGATCGTCCCCGAGCAGGGTGCAGTGGCCGAGATCGTGACGGATGCCGGCGGCGAGCTCGAGCCCGCCGGCGGAGGTTCGGCCGAACTCTACGTCTCGCGCACGCTCAGCGCGGAGGGGCGCAGCCGGGCGAGCGTGGGCGGTCGTGCGGCCCCCGCAGGGGTGCTGTCGGCTCTCGCTGAGGAACTCGTCGTCGTGCACGGGCAGTCCGAGCAGTTGCGGCTGAAGTCGTCGACGGCGCAGCGCGACGCGCTCGACCGCTTCGGCGGCGCGCCGATCGCGGCGGCCCTCGCCGCGTACGGCGAATCGTTCACGCGTTGGCGCGCCCTCGACGCCGAGATCACCGACATCACGCAGAACCGCGACCGACGGGCAGAAGAGGCCGCGCGGCTGCGCGAAGCGCTGGCCCTCATCGAGGCCACCGCCCCCGAGGCGGGGGAGGACGAAGAGCTCACGGCCCGCGCCGAGCGGCTCGCCAACGCTGAGGAGCTGCGGCTCGCGGCATCCGTCGCCCACGGCGCACTGTCCAACGAAGACGGCGAGCCCGACGTCTCGGCGCTGATCGGCGAAGCCCGACGCGTGCTGGAGCGCGCATCCGACTCCGCCCTCACCGAGATCGCGCAGGCGCTGGCCGATGTCGGCTACCGGGTCGCAGACATTGCGGGCCAGCTCTCCGCCTATCTCGCCGATCTCGACGAGTCGGGTCCGCATGAGCTCGCGGCCGTCGAAGAGCGGCGTGCCGCGCTGGGCGTGCTGATCCGTGCTCATGGGTCCCTGGACCAGGCCCTCGAACTCTGGCAGACCGGCTCACTCCGGCTCGCCGAACTCGATGATGACGACGACAGGCTCGGCCGTCTCGAAGCCGAACGCGATGAGGCCCGTGCCGAGCTCGATGCGCACGCCGCCGCTCTGACGGCTGCTCGATCGGATGCCGCAGCCCGCCTCGGGGCAGCGGTGACGGACGAACTGCACGACCTGGCGATGCCGGACGCGCGCCTCGAGGTCTCGGTGACCCCGGGCGCCGAGAGCACCCACGGCCGCGACGATGTCGCGATCCTGCTGGCCCCGCACCCCGGCGCGGAGCCCCGCCCGGTCGGGAAGGGCGCCTCCGGCGGTGAGCTGTCGCGTGTCATGCTCGCGATCGAGGTCGTCATCGCGGGCACCGATCCCGTGCCCACCTTCGTGTTCGACGAGGTCGACGCCGGCATCGGCGGCGCCGCCGCCATCGAGGTCGGGCGGCGACTCGCCCGACTCGCCCAGAACTCCCAAGTCATCGCGGTGACGCATCTCGCCCAGGTGGCGGCGTTCGCCGGCAACCACCTCTCGGTCGTGAAGGCCAACGACGGCGCCGTCACAGCGTCGAGCGTGCGGCGCCTTGAGGGCGCTGACCGTGAGGCCGAGATGGCACGACTGCTGTCCGGCCTGGCCGATTCCGACGCCGCGCTCACCCATGCCCGAGAACTTCTCAGCCTCGGGGCCCCTACCTCCTGATAGGATCGAAGCCCGTGATGAACTCTTCTTCTGCGGGGCCCAAGAACGACACGACCAGGCACATCTTCGTGACAGGTGGTGTCGTTTCGTCTTTGGGCAAGGGGCTCACCGCCGCCAGCCTCGGCAACCTCCTCACCGCCCGCGGACTCCGCGTCGTGATGCAGAAGCTCGACCCGTATCTGAACGTCGACCCGGGCACGATGAACCCGTTCCAGCACGGCGAGGTGTTCGTCACCGACGACGGAGCCGAGACCGATCTCGACATCGGGCACTACGAGCGTTTCCTCGACATCAACCTGTCGCAGGCGGCCAACGTCACCACGGGCCAGATCTACTCGCAGGTGATCGCACGCGAGCGCCGCGGCGAGTACCTCGGCGACACCGTGCAGGTCATCCCGCACATCACCGACGAGATCAAGCGGCGCATGCGTCTGCAGGCCGACGAGACCCCGAAGCCGGACGTCATCATCACCGAGGTCGGCGGCACGGTCGGCGACATCGAGTCGCAGCCGTTCCTCGAGGCGGCCCGTCAGCTCCGACACGAGCTCGGTCGCGACAGCGTGTTCTTCGTGCACGTGTCTCTCGTGCCGTTCATGGGCGCGTCCGGCGAGCAGAAGACGAAGCCCACCCAGCACTCGGTCGCAGCGCTGCGTCAGGTCGGCATCCAGCCCGACGCGCTGGTGCTGCGCAGCGATCGGCCGGTGAGCGAGAGCAACCGCAACAAGATCGCCCTGATGTGCGACGTCGACGTCGAAGGCGTGATCAACACCGTCGACCTGCCGAGCATCTACGACATCCCGTCCACGCTGAACAACCAGGGTCTCGACTCCTACATCGTCCGACGCCTCGGACTCACCCACGCGGCCGACGAGGTCGACTGGACCCGCTGGAACCGGGTGCTGCACGCCGTGCACAACCCGAAGCACGAGGTGACCATCGGCCTCGTCGGCAAGTACATCGACCTGCCGGACGCGTACCTGTCGGTGACCGAGGCCATCAAGGCCGGCGGCTTCGCGCAGGAGACCAAGGTCAACATCCGCTGGATCCCCTCCGACCTGTGCGAGACGCCCGAAGGCGCCAAGGAGCAGCTGGCCCAGCTCGACGGCATCTGCATCCCCGGCGGGTTCGGCATCCGCGGCATCGAGGGCAAGCTGGGCGCGCTGAAGTTCGCGCGAGAGCAGGGCATCCCGACGCTCGGTCTGTGCCTCGGCCTGCAGTGCATGGTCATCGAGTACGCCCGCGATGTCGCGGGCATCGCCGGCGCCTCGTCGAGCGAGTTCGACCCGGAGACCACCGAGCCGGTCATCGCGACCATGGCAGAGCAGATCGAGATCCTCGATGGCGGAGACCTCGGCGGCACCATGCGCCTCGGTCTGTACCAGGCTGCTCTCGCCGAAGGCTCGCTCGCCCGCGAGCTGTACGGGACGCCCGAGGCGTCCGAGCGCCACCGTCACCGCTACGAGGTGAACAACGCCTACCGTGCACGCCTCGCCGACGCCGGGCTCGTGTTCTCCGGACTGAACCCCGAGCTCGACCTCGTCGAGTACGTCGAGCTTCCGCGCGACGTGCACCCGTATTACATCGCCACTCAGGCGCACCCCGAGCTGCGCTCGCGTCCGACCGACCCGCACCCGCTGTTCCGCGGCCTCGTCGGCGCCGCCATCGAGCGGCACCGTGCCAGCGAGCTGTTCACCGAAGATGACTGAGCTGCGCGACGAGCCGTTCGCGCCCGAGGTGCTGCAGAGCGACCTCGTGTTCGCAGGGCGAGTGTGGGACGTGGTCTCGGATCGGGTGGCCTACGGCGACGGCGAGATGGTGCGTCAGTACGTCAGGCACACGGGCGCGGTGGCGATCGTCGCGATCGATGATCAGGATCGCGTCCTGCTGATCCAGCAGTACCGGCATCCCATCCGGCACCGTGACTGGGAGCTGCCTGCCGGGCTGCTCGACGTCGAGGGGGAGGAACCGCTCCTCGCGGCGCAGCGCGAGCTCGCCGAGGAAGCCGATCTGGTGGCCGCGCACTGGGAACCGTTGATCTCGTCGTGGACCACTCCTGGTGGCAACGACGAGCTGATCCGGATCTTCCTCGCCACGGGCGTCGAGCAGGCGGCGTCCGTGCACGACCGTGAGGACGAGGAGGCCGACATCCGCCTCGAATGGGTGCCGTTGGCGGATGCCGTCGACGCAGTGCTCGAAGGGCGGATGCGCAACGGCATCCTCGCGATCGGACTGCTCGCAGCCGCACGGCGCCGCGCGAAGGCCTAGCGGTGCGGCTCGAGCGTGCGCTCGACGCGTACCTGCGTCATGTCACGATCGAGCGCGGGCTCAGTGCGCACACGATCTCGGCGTACCGGCACGACCTCGGCGGCTACCTCGAGTGGCTGGCACGGGATGGTGTCGACGACACCTCGGAGATCACTCCGGCGGTCGTGGGCCGATTCATCGCTGAGCGCTCTTCGGAGACCCCGCCGCCCGCGGCGACCAGTCTGGCCCGCCTGCAGTCGTCGGTGCGCGGATGGCACCGCTTCCTGACCCGCGAGGGCATCGAGCAGGACGACCCCACAGGTCGGCTCCGCCCTCCCAAGGCGCCCCGGCGGCTGCCCAAGGCGCTGACGATCGACCAGGTCGAGCGCCTGCTCACCGCGCCGTCCGCCGAGGATCCGATCGGCATCCGCGATCGGGCGCTGCTCGAGCTGCTGTATGCGACGGGTGCCCGGGTCTCCGAGGCGGTCGGCCTGGACGTCGACGACCTCGCACACGGTGACGTCCTGCGGCTGCGCGGCAAGGGCTCGAAGGAGCGCATCGTGCCCATCGGCTCGTACGCGAGGGCCGCGGTCGACGCGTACCTCACCCGCGTGCGCCCGGCGCTCGCGGCGAAGGGACGCGCTTCCGCGCGGCTCTTCCTCGGGGCGCGCGGGGCTCCTCTGTCGAGGCAGAGCGCCTGGCTGGTGATCAGAGCCGCAGCGGAGAACGCGCAGATCACCGCAGAGATATCGCCGCACACGCTGCGCCATTCGTTCGCGACGCATCTGCTTCAGGGCGGGGCTGATGTGCGGGTGGTGCAGGAGCTGCTCGGCCACGCCTCGGTGGCCACGACCCAGATCTACACGCACGTGTCGGTGGACACGCTGCGCGACATCTACGCGACCTCTCATCCTCGCGCTGTATGAAAATGTCCCCCATTAGGGGGACGCGCGGATTCGCAAAGCTCATTTATGCTTTCTCGGTATGCACCCTGGCCGTTTCTTGGCCGGGCCGATGAAGGAGTAACGACATGCGATCCACCGGTCCTCTTGCGGTCCTTGCCGCATCTGCGCTGGCGCTCACCCTTGCCGGATGCTCCGGAGGCACAGGCGGTGAACTGACCTACGAGGATTCACCGCTCAGCAAGTACCTGAGCTCCGCATACGGCGGCGACCTGTCTCCCGAGGAACAGCAGAAGCAGTTCGACGAGCAGCAGCGTAAGCAGGAGGACCTCATGGCCGAATGCATGGCCAAGGAGGGCTTCGAGTACAAGCCGAACGTGCAGAACGGCGGGATGGTCGTCGCCAGCGACGACGACGAGGTCAAGTGGGAGCCCGACAAGAAGGCATGGGTCGAGAAGTACGGCTACGGCATCGTCAACAACCCGTACAACGCCGAGGGGGCGAGTACCCCGGGGGAGGAGTACGTCGACCCCAACCAGGAGTACCTCGACTCGCTGTCGGAGTCGGAGCGCAACGCCTTCTACGAGACCGCGTACGGCGTGCCTCCCGAAGAGGACGAGCTGAACGAGGACGGCAGCTACGAGTACAACTGGGAGGACTCGGGATGCCAGGGATGGGCGCAGCACGAGCTCCAGGGCGATGACCCCTGGCAGTCGGACGAGTTCGCCGAGCTCCGCGAGAAGATGAGCGAGCTGTGGAGCACGGCGCAGGATGCCCCGGAGTACAAGAAGCTCAACGCGAAGTGGTCGGACTGCATGGCGGATGGCGGCGAGCCCGGCTTCACCGCGCAGATGGATGCGCAGCAGTCGATCTCGGATGCCCAGAACAAGCTCTACGAGACCGCCTACGGCGACGGGACCACCGAAGTCGATCCCGAGACCGTCGAGGATCCCAACAAGAGCCCGGAGATGAAGGAACTGGGCGAGAAGGAGATCGCCCTCGCGCTGGTGGATCTCGGATGCCGTGAGAAGACGAACTACATGGACGAGTCTCTGAAGATCCAGTTCGCGCTCGAGGAGAAGTTCATCAAGGACAACAAGGCCGACCTCGAGGCGTTCAAAGCCGCCGCCGAGCAGAGCAACTGACGCATGAAGGACGACGAGACTCCCACCACCGAACTGCCCGACGAGTTCTCCGAGATCATCGCCGGCGACGGCACCGGCTCGGATGACACGGCTTCAGCCGATCCGATCGCGACCGATGTCGCAGCCGATGCCGACGTCGACATGTCGCGTGTCAGCGGCTGGCGCCGCATTCTCCGCGGCAACCGCACACTCTGGATCGTCGCGCTGTGCGCGGTCGCGAGCCTGGTCGCCGGTCTCCTGGTGGGGCGGTTCCTCATCGCACCCGCTGAGGCGTCGGAGGCCCCCGAACCCGGCCTCGTCACCGTGCCGGTCGAGTTCGGTTCGCTCAGCAACGATGTGACTCTCCGGGCGGATGTCGGGTATGCCGACGCCGTCGAGGTGACGATCGACACGACCGGGGGCGGCAGCGTCGTCACGGGATCCGTGCCCGAGGTGGGTGCGACCCTCAACCCGCTGTCGATCGCTCTGGAAGTGGTCGGTCGCCCCGTCATCGTGCTCCCCGGCGAACTGCCGGCGTACCGCACCCTCCGCTTCGGTGTCTCCGGACCCGATGTGCTCCAGCTCAAGCAGGCGCTCGTCGCCGTCGGGATCGATGCCGGCGACGTCAACTCGAACCTGTTCGATCAGGCCACCGCGAACGCCGTCGGCCAGCTCTACGCGCAGGCGGGCTACCCGGCGCCGGCGGCGGAGGAGGGAGCCGAGGAGTCGGTACGCGGAGCGGAGCAGGGCGTGCGCGACGCGCAGAGCGGCGTCGCCCAGGCCGAGCAGGCGCTCACTGCGGCCGGCGCCGGCCCCACGACGCTGGAGAGCTGGCAGGCCGACGTCAAGGTCGCGCAGGCCGAGCAGGCACTCGCGGAGGCGAAGGCCTGCGCGAACCCGCCGGAGGGATCGTCGTGCCCCAGCGTCCAGCAGGCCGAGTGGGACGTCCAGACGGCCAAGCTCGAACGCGATCAGCTCTGGTCCGCCAAGAACACCGGTCCGGAGAAGGCCGCGCTCGATGCCGCTCGCTCGCAGGTCGACGCGGCGAACAAGGCGCTCGAGAGCGCACGCCAGGCGGTTCTGCCGTTCCTGCCCGCGGGAGAGGTGCTGTTCATCACAGAGCTTCCCCGCCGCGTCGACGCGGTGAACGTGAAGCGCGGATCGACGATCCAGGGGGCCGTCATGACGGTGTCCGGTGCGGCGGTGCGCCTGACCGGAGCCGCGGCCGAGGCGGATGCGCGCTTGCTGAAGGTCGGTGCGGAGGCCACCTTCGAACTGCCTGACGGGACCCAGCAGCGCGCCGTCATCACCGAACTCAAGCCGGGCAAGGACAGCAAGGCACGATGGGATGTGCTCTTCGAGCCCGATCCGCTGACCCCGGAGCAGATCACGCAGCTGCAGGGCAGCAACGTCCGCGTGCAGATCGCGGTGGGGGCCACCGAGGGCGACGTGCTGTCGGTGCCGCTCGCGGCGCTCACCGCAGGGCCCGGAGGGGAGTCCCGCGTCGAGATCGTCGAATCCGACCCGCGGGAGGGGAAGGATGCCGAGACACGAACGGTCGTCGTGAAGACGGGACTCGCGGCGAAGGGCGCGGTGGAGGTGACCGCGGTCGACGGCGATCTCGAGGAGGGCGACCTCGTGGTGGTGGGACGGTGACCGCCGCGCAGGCCGTAGACGTCGTGGCGGAGGCGGACCTCGGGGCGGATGCGGACGACAACGCCTTCGTCGTCGAGCTCCGTGACGTGACGAGGTCGTTCCCCGGCCCGCCCGAGGTGCAGGCGCTGAAGGCGGCGACGCTCCAGGTGCGTGCAGGCGACTACATCTCGATCGTCGGGCCGAGCGGTTCGGGAAAATCGACGATGCTCAACATCCTGGGCCTCCTCGACCGCCCGAGCGTGGGCGAATACCGTCTGGCGGGCTCGCTGACCGGCGATCTCTCCGACGACGAGCGCGCCGCGGTGCGCGCGAAGTTCATCGGCTTCGTCTTCCAATCGTTCCATCTGATGCCCCGGCGGACCGTGCTCGACAATGTGCTGATGCCGATGCTCTACAGCGGAGTGCCCCGGCGAGAGCGCGAGGCCCGCGCCCGTGAGGCCCTCGCCCGCGTCGGGCTGTCGCATCGTGTGGACTTCTTCCCGGGTTCGCTCTCGGGCGGCGAACGTCAGCGCGTCGCGGTCGCGAGAGCCGTGGTCAGCGGACCGAAGCTGCTGCTCGCCGACGAGCCGACGGGCAACCTCGACCAGCGGACCTCGGGCGAAGTGATGTCCCTGTTCGAAGAGCTGAACGACGACGGTCTCACGCTCATCGTGATCACGCATGACGACAACGTGGCGCGTCGCGCGCGGCGGAGCATCCGTATCGCCGACGGCCGATTGAGCGAGCTGTGAAGCGCCCCACGTGGCGCCGGAAGCCGCGCACGAAATCGGGGCTGAAGCACGCCGACCGGTTCACCTTCCAGGATCTGGTGGCCGAGGCGACCGCCGACATCGGCTCGCGCCCCGCGCGCCTCGTGATGACGATCCTCGGCACCGTCCTCGGCATCGCGTCGCTCGTCGCGACGATCGGGTTCGCGCAGACGGCGGCGGCGCAGATCGCCAGCCAGTTCAACGGGGCGGCCTCGACGCAGGTGGTGGTCACGCCGGAGGAGGCGAGATCGGGATCGGCGAACAAGACCGTCGCCACCGGGCGGCTGCCCTGGGACGCTCCCGAGCGGGTGTCGCTGCTGGCCGGCGTCGAGAGCGCAGCCCTGATCGGCGAAGTCGAGCTCGCCGAGGGCGAGACCATCACGGCCGTGCCGGTGAACGATCCGTCGGCGCCCGCGAGCGCGTCGCCGAGGTTGTACGCGTCGTCCGCCGAGCTGCTCGACACGGCAGCGGGAGAGCTGGTCACCGGGCGCTTCTTCGACGCCGGGCACGACGACAGGGCCGACCGCGTCGCCGTGATCGGCACGAGGCTGGCCGAGGAGATGGGCATCAACCGCGTCGATTCGCAGCCGTCGATCTTCGTCGCCGGCGTCGCGTATGCGGTGATCGGCATCGTCGATGGCTTCGACCGCAAGAGCGAACTGCTCGACGCGGTCGTCATCCCGACGGGGGCGGCGCGCGCCGACTTCGGTCTCGCGGCGCCGTCCGAGCTCGACATCCGCATCGTCGTGGGCGCGGGGCCGCAGGTCGCCGAGCAGGCCGTGCTGGCACTGCAGCCGGATGCGCCCGACACGCTCAAGACGCAGGCGCCTTCGGGCTCGTCCGACCTCAGCCAGAGCGTGCAGGCGGACGTGAACGTGGTGTTCCTGATCCTCGGAGTGATCGCTCTTCTCGCCGGAGGCCTCGGCATCGCGAACGTGACTCTTCTCGGAGTCATGGAGCGGGTGGGGGAGATCGGCCTGCGCCGGGCGCTGGGGGCCACTCGGCGCCAGATCGGAGCCCAGTTCATGGTCGAGTCGATCGTGATCGGCTTCATCGGCGGACTCATCGGCTCGGCACTCGGAGTGCTGGCGGTCGTCGCGGTGGCGGTCGTGCAGGGATGGACGCCCGTGACCGATCCGCTGATCGCCGTGGCGGGCGCGGTTCTCGGCGCCCTCGTCGGCTGGGGCTCCGGATGGTACCCGGCCCGCCGTGCCGCGCGCATCGAGCCGGTCGCGGCTCTGCGCGGCGCCTGATCATCGACGCGAAGGGGGGTGGCATCGGCTCGCAGCGGTCACCCCCTTCACGCGGATCGAGAGGATCGCCGGGTCCGTCCGCCCGGTTCCCTGCGCGCCTGCCGCTACAATCGAGCAAGCACGAAGGAGCAGGAGAATCGGTGGTTGAGAACGTGGGTACGTCCAAGGCGAAGGCGAAGAAGGCCGACGACACACCCATCGGACCCACCGGTCGGCCCTACCAGGGCTTCGCGACTCCTGAGCCGCTGACGTCGCACGGGCCCGCCCGCATCATCGCCCTGTGCAACCAGAAGGGCGGCGTCGGAAAGACGACGTCGACCATCAACTTGGCCGCGGCCCTCGCCGAATACGGACGCAAGGTGCTCGCCGTCGACTTCGACCCGCAGGGTGCGCTGTCGGCCGGCCTCGGCGTCCAGACGCACGACGTGCCCACGGTCTACGACCTGCTTCTGGACACCAAGCGCGACGCGCACGACGCGATCGTGCACACGGGCGTCGAGGGGCTCGACGTGATGCCGGCGAACATCGACCTGTCGGCCGCCGAGGTGCACCTCGTGAACGAGGTCGCGCGCGAGACGATCCTGTCGCGCGTGCTGCGCCAGGTGACGGCGGAGTACGACGTCATCCTGATCGACTGCCAGCCCTCGCTCGGGCTGCTCACCGTGAACGCGCTGACCGCCGCGCACGGCGTGCTGATCCCTCTGGAGTGCGAGTTCTTCGCACTGCGCGGTGTGGCGCTGCTCATCGAGACGATCGACAAGGTGCGCGATCGCCTGAACCCGTCCATCAAGCTCGACGGTCTGCTCGCGACCATGTACGACCCGCGGACGCTGCACTCCCGCGAGGTGCTCGAGCGCGTGGTCGAGGCTTTCGGCGACGACGTGCTCGAGACCGTGATCGGTCGCACCGTGAAGTTCCCCGACGCCTCGGTGTCGGGTGTGCCCATCACCGAGTTCGCGCCGGAGCACGCGGCCGCCCAGGCATACCTGCGTCTGGCTCGGGAGCTGGTCGCCCGTGGTGCCGTCGCGTAGCGATGGCACACCGCCGGAGGCGGCAGACAGCACTGTGCCGGGGAAGAGCGACGGCGGAGCCGGTGCTCGACCGTCGCCTGAAAGCACCCCTGAAGAGGAGGCCTCAGGCTTTCGCGTCTCGCTGTCGAATTTCGACGGCCCCTTCGACCTGTTGCTGAACCTCATCTCCAAGCACGAGATGGACATCACGGAGGTGTCGCTCAGTGCCGTCACGAACGAGTTCATCTCGTATCTGAAGGAGCTCGACGGCGACCGGGAGCTGGATCAGGCATCCGAGTTCCTCGTGGTCGCCGCGACCCTGCTCGACATGAAGGTGGCCGGCCTGCTCCCTCAGGGCGAACTGGTGGATGCCGAGGCGGTCGCCCTGCTCGAAGCGCGCGACCTGCTCTTCGCCCGGCTGCTCCAGTACCGCGCCTTCAAGGAGGTGTCGGCGTGGTTCTCGCGATGCCTGCAGCGGGAGGATCGCCGCCATGCCCGCGCGGTGCGCCTGGACGAGAAGCACCGCAAGAAGACGCCGGAGCTCGTCTGGTCGCTGACGGCATCCGATTTCGCCGCTCTTGCCATGCTCGCGTTCGCGCCCAAGGAGATCCCGCATGTCGGGCTCGATCACCTGCATGCTCCGCTCGTCAGCATCCGCGAGCAGGCGGCGATCGTCGTGACGCTCCTGCGCGGAGCCGAGTCGCTGAGCTTCCGCGAGCTCGTCGCGGGGATCAGCGAGCCGGGCATCGTCGTGGCCCGGTTCATCTCGGTCCTCGAGCTCTACCGGCACGCGGCGCTCTCCTTCGAACAACTCGAACCGCTCGGCGAGCTGACGCTGCGCTGGTCGGCCGACCACTGGTCGGACGAATCACTCGCGACCCTGGGGGCCGACTATGACCGATGACCCTTCGCTCTCGGAGGCGTCCGTCGAGACGCCCTTGACCGAGAAGGTCGAGGCTATTCTGCTCATCATCGAAGAGCCGATCGGGCTGGTCGCGCTGGCGGCCGCCGTGGGCGCGCCTGTCGCGGCCGTCAGGCAGACCCTGGAGACGCTCGTCGCGGACTACGACGGGGAGGGCCGCGGCCCGCGCCGCGGGTTCGAGCTGCGCGAGGTCGGCGGAGGCTGGCGGCTGTACGTGCGCGAGGACCACGACGACCTCGTGGCCGAGTTCATCGGCGGTCAGGCCCCCGCCCGGCTCTCCCAGGCCGCGCTCGAGACGCTCGCCGTGATCGCCTACAAGCAGCCGGTCACTCGCAGTCAGGTAGCCTCTATCCGTGCCGTGAACGTCGATTCGGTCGTGCGCACGCTGCTCGCCCGCGGTCTGATCACCGAGATGTTCGCCGACTCGGAGACCGGCGCCATCAACTACGGCACGACCGACGCGCTGCTGCAGCACCTGGGGATCAACTCGATCGACGAGCTGCCCCCGATCTCGCCGCTTCTCGATGACGGCGCCGATGGTTTCGATGAAGGAGTGGTCAGATGACCGACAGTTCAGCCCCCGAGGGCATCCGCCTGCAGAAGGTGCTCTCCGCCGCGGGAGTCGCGTCGCGTCGCGTCATCGAGGACTACATCGTCGCGGGGCGCATCCGCGTGAACGGCGAAGTCGTCTCCGAGCTCGGCAGGCGCATCGACCCCGAGAACGATCTCGTCGACGTCGACGGCACGGCTGTGCAGCTCGACGTCTCGAAGCGCTACGTCATGCTCAACAAGCCCACCGGCGTCGTCAGCAGCATGAAGGACGAGAGCGGCCGGCCCGATCTCCGCCGCTTCACGCAGGACTACGAAGAGCGCCTGTACAACGTCGGCCGGTTGGATGCCGAGACCAGCGGTCTTCTGATCCTCACGAACGACGGCGACCTGGCGCACGTGCTCGCGCACCCCTCGTTCGGCGTCACGAAGGTGTACATCGCGAAGGTCGAGGGCGCCGTCACGGCGCAGACGATCGCGAAGCTGACCAAGGGCATCGAGCTGGAGGACGGCCCCATCACGGCCGACAAGGCGCGGCTGCTCGACACCTCGCGAGGGTCGAGTCTCGTCGAGCTCACCCTGCACTCGGGTCGCAACCGCATCGTGCGCCGCATGATGGCGGCCGTCGGGCACCCGGTGACCGAGCTCGTGCGCAGGCAGTTCGGGCCGCTCCACCTGGGAACCCTCCCGGCGGGGAAGACCCGGGAACTGACTAAAATCGAGTTGGGCGCGCTTCTTACTCTGTCGCGCCGTGATACCCGTGCCGGAACGAGCGACGGCGAGCAGCAGGAGAACGAGTGACCGACACGACCAGTGCGCCCAGCGCGGTCCGCGCTGCCGGCGCCGTCGCCGCGCGGATCACGGGTACGGTGCGCATCGTCGGCACCGGCCTGCTGGGTGCGAGCATCGGTCACGCGCTGCGGGCGAAGGGCGTCGACGTCGTGCTCTCCGACACCTCGCCCGCGCAGCAGCGCCTCGCGATCGACTACGGCGCCGGCCGCGCGCCCGCTGCGGACGACGCGCCCGTGCTGATCGTCGTGGCGGTTCCGCCGGACGTCACCGCGGATGTCATCCAGACCGAGCTCGAGAACCATCCGGACGCCGTCGTCACCGACGTCGCGAGCGTGAAGCTCCAGCCGTTCCGCGCGCTGAGCGAACGCGGCGTCGACCTGCGGCGCTACATCGGCTCTCATCCGCTCGCCGGTCGCGAGCGCGGGGGAGCGATCTCGGCACGCGCGGACCTGTTCATCGGCCGTCCGTGGGTGGTGTGCCGTGATGGCGAGACCTCCGCGGCCGACCTCTCGCTCGTCGAGGCCCTGGCTCTCGACGTCGGCGCGACGCCGCTCGAGATGACGCCGGAGGAGCACGACCGCTCGGTCGCGCTGACCTCTCACGTGCCACAGGTCGTCGCGAGCCTGCTCGCGGGGCGTCTCGCCGAGGCCGAAGAGGGCGCGCTGCGCCTGGCCGGTCAGGGCGTGCGCGACACGACCCGCATCGCGGCATCCGCTCCCGAACTGTGGGTGCAGATCCTCGGCGCCAACGCGGCTCCCGTGGTGGAGATCCTCGATGCTCTCGCCGCCGATCTGCGCGACGTCTCCGAGGCGCTGCGCGCACCCGAGGCGCCTGGCGCGCGGCGCGCGGTCGCCGAGACGATCCGCCACGGCAACGACGGCGTCGAGCGCCTGCCGGGTAAGCACGGCCAGAACCGCCGCTTCGAGTCGCTCGTCGTGATGGTCGATGACACCCCCGGCCAGCTCGGGCGCCTGTTCGGCGAACTCGGCGAACTGGGCGTGAACGTCGAAGATCTGCGTCTCGAGCACTCGCCGGGTGCGCAGTTCGGTCTCGCCGAGATCAGCGTCGACCCCGCCGCACTGCACGGGGCGATCACCGGACTCACCGAGCGCGGCTGGCGGATCGCGGGGAACACGAATGACTGACCCTTCACTTCGGCTCGCTGACACTCGCTCAGCACTGTCGACAGACTCAGGAACCCAGATGACAGCGACGAAGTTCATCGCGATCGACGGACCGGCCGGTTCCGGCAAGTCCAGCGTCTCCAAGGCGGTGGCCCGCAAGCTCGGCTTCGGCTATCTCGACACCGGCTCCGCTTACCGTGCGCTGGCCTGGCACGTGCTCGACCGCGGCGCCGACACGGCGGATGCCGATGCGGTTCTCGCCGCGGCATCCGACTTCCCCGTGCGTCTCGGCCTCGACCCCGACGACCGCACCGTGCGCGTCGGCGAGAGCGACGTCACCGAGGCGATCCGCGACCCCCGCGTCTCCGGTGCGGTCAGCGGCGTGGCCCGAGTGCCCGCCGTGCGCGAGCAGGTCAACGCGCTCTTCCGCACCCTTGTGGCGGAGGCGCCGTACGACGCGGTGGTCGTCGAGGGTCGCGACATCACGACGGTCGTCGCCCCCGACGCGCCCGTCCGCATCCTGCTGACCGCCGCCCCCGAGGTGCGCGCCGCGCGCCGTGCCGGGGAGCTCGCCGGCGAGAGCGCCGACTCCGTGGCCGCCGCACTGCACAAGCGCGACGCCTCCGACAGCGCGGTCGTCGACTTCCTGAACGCCGCCGAAGGCGTCGAGGTCGTCGATTCGACCGAATTGGATTTCACCCAGACCATCGATGCCGTACTCACGGTGATCGAACGACTCCGAGGAGCACCCCGTGGCTGACGACGAATACGAAGGCGGCCCTGACCACCTCGCAGAGAAGATGGACGCGCTCGACGAGCAGCTCGCCGAGCAGCGCGCCGAGACCCTGCGAGCGGGTCTCGCCGACTACGACCTGGACGATGAGGACGCCGCGCTCCTCGCCGGCATCACGATGGGCGAGGACGGCATCCAGTTCATGCCCGCCCTTCCCGTGGTGGCGATCGTGGGACGCCCGAACGTCGGCAAGTCGGCGCTCGTGAACCGCATCCTCGGCCGTCGCGAGGCCGTCGTCGAGGACACTCCCGGTGTCACGCGCGACCGGGTCACGTACAAGGCCGAGTGGAACGACCGGCGCTTCACGCTCGTCGACACCGGCGGCTGGGAGCCCGACGCCCGCGGCATCGACCGCTCGGTGGCCGCTCAGGCCGAGGTCGCGATCGAGCTCTGCGACGTCGTGCTGTTCGTCGTCGACGCCCTGGTGGGCGCGACGTCGACCGACGAGCACGTCGTGAAGCTGCTGCGCAAGAGCGGCAAGCCGGTCTTCCTCGTCGCGAACAAGATCGATGACGCGCGCCAGGAGCCCGAGGCCGCTGCTCTGTGGAACCTGGGCCTGGGTGAGCCGTATCCCGTCTCCGCGATCCACGGTCGTGGCGTCGCGGACCTGCTCGACACCCTGCTGAAGAAGCTGCCCGAGATCTCCGCGGTCGCCAAGCAGGAGATCGGCGGACCGCGCCGCGTCGCGATCCTCGGCCGTCCGAACGTCGGAAAGTCGTCGCTGCTGAACCGGGCCGCAGGCGAAGAGCGCGTGGTCGTGAACGACCTCGCGGGAACGACCCGCGACCCGGTCGACGAGATCGTCGAGCTCGGCGGCAAGCTGTGGCGCTTCGTCGACACCGCCGGCATCCGTCGTCGCGTGCACATGGCGCAGGGCGCCGACTTCTACGCCTCGCTGCGCACCTCGGCCGCCCTCGAGAAGGCGGAGGTCGCGGTCGTCGTCCTCGACGTCTCCGAGTCGATCAGCGAGCAGGACGTCCGCATCATCGACCTGGTGCTGGAGTCGGGCCGTTCGCTCGTGCTGGCGTTCAACAAGTGGGACCGTCTGAACGACGACGACCTCGAGAACCAGGACCGCCGCCGCTACCTCGAGCGCGAGATCGAGCAGGACCTCGCACACGTCTCCTGGGCTCCTCGAGTGAACATCTCGGCGAAGACCGGGCGTCACCTCGACAAGCTGGTCCCCGCGCTGGAGACCTCGCTGGAGAACTGGGACCGACGGATTCCGACCGGCAAGTTCAACGCGTTCCTCGCTGAGCTCGTGGCCGAGCACCCGCATCCGCTGCGCGGCGGCAAGCAGCCGCGCATCCTGTTCGGCACGCAGGCCTCGACCCGCCCGCCGACGTTCGTGCTGTTCACCACGGGCTTCCTCGACCCCGGGTACCGCCGGTTCATCCAGCGCCGCCTGCGCGAGCTCTACGAGTTCGACGGCACGCCGATCGTGATCAACATGCGCGTGCGCGAGAAGCGCCAGCGCTGAGCTGTTCCGCTCTGTGTCGGAATCGACGACGCACCCCGGATGCTGTGAAAGGCTGAAGGGGTGACTGTCGTACCTCCTGCCGCCGGCGAACCGCGTCGGCCACTCGGCCCGCTGAACCCCGGCGACGCCTGGGTGGTCGCGGACTCGGGGGAGAAGTACTGGGGCAGATTCGGCGCGGCCGGGCTGCTCGCCTACGATCCCGCTCGTGGCGTGCTGCTGCAGCATCGGGTCGCCTGGAGCCATTTCGGTGGTACCTGGGGGCTCCCCGGCGGTGCTCTGCACGAGGGCGAGAGCGCGATCCGCGGCGCGGTGCGGGAGGCGCAGGAAGAGGCGGGCGTCCCAGATGGCTCGGTGCGACCGCGGTTCACGAGCGTGCTCGATCTCGACATCTGGTCGTACACGACGGTCGTCGCCGATGTCGTCGTGCCGTTCGAGCCGGTGATCAGCGACCCGGAGAGCGTCGCGCTCGCGTGGGTTTCGGTCGACGAGGTCGATGAGCTGCCGCTGCATCCGGGATTCGGTCAGTCGTGGCCGATGCTGCGGTCGCTGCTCGAGGTGAAGCCGGCTGTCGTCGTCGACGCGGCCAACGTCGTGGGCTCGGTGCCCGACGGCTGGTGGAAGGATCGCGCGGGGGCGGCAGGACGGCTGAGGGATCGCCTGGCGGGACTCGCGGCGCCCGCGGATGATCTCGGTCTCGACGCGACGACGTGGTTCCCTCAGGTGTCGCTCGTTGTGGAGGGGCAGGCGCGGGCGGTGGCCGACGACGGCGAGGTGGTCGTGGTCAGGGCGGATGCCGGCGGCGACGACGCGATCGTCGACGAGGCCGTGCGGCTGATGTCGCAGGGGCGCGTGGTCACTGTCGCGACGAGTGATCGAGGGCTGCAGACGCGGGCGGAAGCGGCTGGCGCACGGACGCTGTCGGCGGGTGCGCTGCTGAGGACGATCGGACGCTGAGCGCGGAACCCGTCACTCGAACGGGTCGTCGTCGCGCCCGCGCAGGCGGTCGATCTCGCGGCGTTCGCGTTTGGTCGGTCGACCCGCACCGCGGTCGCGGAGCCCGAGGGCGGCCTGGGGTTCGCGTTCGGGGGTGCGGTCTTCGTAGGCGAGCGCGGCGAGGGGCGCCCCGACGCGCTTGACGAGGATCTGGCGCACGATGAGGATCCGGTCGAACCCGGAGATGCGGATGCGGACTTCGTCGCCGACTCGCACGTGCTGCGCGGCCTTGACCTTGTCGCCGTTCAGGCGGATGTGGCCCGCACGGCACGCGGTCGTGGCCGCCGAGCGCGTCTTGTAGGCGCGCACCGCCCACAGCCAGCTGTCGATCCGTGCGGCGTCCATCAGCGGGTCCTCTCGGCTCGGGCCGAGGCGAGTGCGCCGGCGATGATGAGTCCCTGCCCGACCGTGTACGTGAGCATGACGGCGGGGCTGCTCCATTCGGGGAGCGCGTTGGGAAGGAACAGGCGGAAGGCGAGGATCGAGTCGCTCGTCAGGAAGAACGCGCCGCCCACCGCGACCAGCGGATGGCAACGAGCCGAGAAGGCCGCCGTGCCGGCGAGCACGAGTCCGTAGACCGCTACGGCGACGAGCAGGCCGCCGGCGTGCGGGCCGATCACGATGACCATGGCGATCCACCAGAGCACGTAGATCAGCGTCCACCACGGCATCCGACGCTGGGCGAGGTGACGGGCGAACAGCACGATGTACGCGACGTGGGCGATGCCGAAGAACCCGAGCATGAGCGGCAGCTCGGGGAGCGCGGGGAAGAAGGCGCCGGCGCCGTCTCCGAGCCACGAGAACAGCAGCGCGGTGAGGAGCAGCGCGGTCACCGTGCGCGGCTTCAGGCGTCGCGCTGACACGAGCACGGGAATCGCGAGGAGCGGCATCAGGGTGAGTTTCGTCGGTCCGGCGAACGGGCTGTTCAGAGCCAGCAGGATCACGTGGACCGCCGAGAGGGCGATGTAGGGCGTGAACGCCCAGACCAGAGTGCGCGGGGTCATCAGGATTCGACGGTGACGTCGGCGACGTCGTCGTCGCCTGCGAGGTGCACGGCGGGCCAGTAGCCCTCGGGGAAGTGCTCGCCGCACTCGTCGACCAGGTGCAGGATGATCGTGCCGTCGGCTGCGGCCTCGATCGTCTCCAGGGAGAGGTCGGATGCTGCCTCGTCGAGTTCGTGCGGCTCGGGCTCTCCGGTGCTGAAGCGGGTGACGACGGCATCCGAGGCCGTGCGCCGAAGAACCACGAGGCGGGAGACGACCTCGCGAAGCCGGGGGAGCAGCGGCAGCGCCTCGTCGGGTGCTGTCGCTTCGATCATGAGGTCGACGTCGCCGTCGGCGGTTGCGACTGCGCCGGCGTACCAGTCGTGGGTGAGGATCTCGCCGTCGGCCAGCTCGGTGGTCGCGCGCACGAGGGTGCCGAGGCCGTCGTCTTCGACGATCGTATGCTGGTCGCTCATGCCACCACGCTAGCGGTCAGCGGGTGAGATCGAGCGCGACGAGTGCCCGCCCGGGTTTCATCTCGGTCTTCTTCTCGAAGCCGGCGGAGAGATAGGTGCCCAGGGTGCCGTGGAACAGATCGTTCGTGCGCATCTTGTCGCCGCCCGTGTCGACCGGATAGCCCTCGATCAGGCGGGCTCCTGACGATCTCGCGTACTCGATGCCGGTCTGCAGCAGGGCGAGGTTGATGCCCTGTCCGCGGTGTTCGCGGCGGACGACGAAGCAGGTGACGGCCCAGACGCTGTCGTCGTCGAAGGGCTCTTCCGTTGCCGCCGCGATGATGCGCGTGCGGGGCACTCGCGCCTGTGCCGTGCGCGGCCCGATGCGGATCCAGCCCGCGGCTTCGCCTTCGACGTACGCGACGATGCCCGGCGGCGGGCCCGCATCGATCTCGGCGCGCAGCATCTCGGTGCGCTGCTCCTTCGTGGTCTCGTTCCAGTCCTTGTTGCTCAGAACAGGCCAGATGCACTGGCAGCTCGCGCCGTCTCCGCCGCCGGTGAGGGCACGCTGCACATCGTCCCATCGAGGCGTCGTCGCCACCTCGGTCGTGATCGTCACCATGCACGCGACGCTACGCCCGGCGTCCGACACTCGCAACGCTCCCCGGTTCGCGAAGCGCGCGAGCATCAGGCTAAGATAGGGGAGTTGCCTGCGCGAGAGCGAAGGGCAACGGGCTGTGGCGCAGCTTGGTAGCGCACTTGACTGGGGGTCAAGGGGTCGCAGGTTCAAATCCTGTC
>Ga0308158_10001401_pt1 | contig 26235 bp, 30 predicted proteins | sample PhyBR2_FD_201038 | JGI IMG/M metagenome (GOLD analysis project Ga0308158, IMG submission 201038) | Phyllosphere microbial communities from UC Gill Tract Community Farm, Albany, California, United States - DLSLB.R2 | ecosystem: Host-associated > Plants > Phyllosphere > Unclassified | place: USA... | reverse complement strand
CATCGGCCGTGATCGCCGACCTGGTCGATGTGACGCGTCTGGCTACCGTGGACCCGTCCGGCCGCGTGCCGCACCTGGCGTTCCAGCCAAACCAGATGAGCGACGTGACGATCATGCCGATGGCCGAGATCACGACCAGCTATTACCTGCGCGTGCACGTGCAGGACCAGCTGGGCGTGATGGCTGACCTGACGCGCATCCTGGCCGACGGCAATATCTCGATCGACGCCGTGCTGCAGAAAGAGCCGGGTAACCAGACCAATATCGACATCATCATGCTCACGCACCAGACGCAGGAGAAGAGCATCGATGCGGCGATCGCCAGGATCGAGGCGATGCCGGCCGTGATTGGCAAGGTGACGCGGATTCGCCTGGAGTCGCTGGGCTAAGCACAGGGTGGCCGCTGGGCGGCCACCCGCATCATGCGGACCGGGTAGTGCCGCGTGATTCTTCCAGGCTGTTTCGTATCGCCGGTCACGACCTTCGGTATCAGATGCGAATACGCAAGCATGAATATGAGAAACATGCTTTGTTCGGCCGTGCTTGCCGTTGTACATTACGGCATCCTAGTCACCCGAGCCCTCCAGCATGCGCCAACCGAGCCAATTCTCCCTGCTGACCCAGCGCCGTTTCGCCCCCTTTTTCTGGACCCAGTTCCTGGGCGCGTTCAACGACAACCTGTTCAAGACGGCACTCCTGGTCGTGATGACCTATGACGCGCTGAACTGGACGACGCTCGACCCCTCGCTCATCAACAACCTGATCCCCGGCCTGTTCATCCTGCCGTACGTGGTGTTCTCGGCCACGGCCGGCCAGCTGGCCGACAAGTTCGACAAGGCCCGGCTCGCGCGCATCGTCAAGATCGCCGAGATCGCGATCATGCTGGTGGCCGGTCTCGGCTGGATGACGCACAACCTGTGGCTCTTGATCGCAGCCGTGATCGGCATGGGCATGCATTCGACGCTGTTCGGTCCCGTCAAATACGCCTACCTGCCGCAGAATCTGAAGCCCGATGAACTGGTCGGCGGCAATGGCGTCGTCGAGATGGGGACGTTTGTCGGCATCCTGCTGGGCGAGGTGGCTGGCGCGGTGCTGGTTGGCCGGCCGAACGGCATCATGCTGGTGGCTGGCGCCACGGTGCTGTTTGCCGTGCTGGGCCTGCTGGCCAGCTGGCGCATCCCGCCATCGCCGGCCCCGGTGCCCGAGCTGCGCATCAGCCGCAACATCATTGCCGAATCGTGGCGCAATCTGGCGTTCTCGCGCAAGAACCGCACTGTGTTCCTGTCGATGCTCGGCAACTCATGGTTCTGGTTCTATGGCGCGCTGCTGCTGGCCCAGTTCCCCGTGTTTTCCAAGGATTACCTGCGCGGCGACCACAGCGTGTTCGTGCTGCTGCTGACTGTGTTCTCGCTCGGCATCGGCGCCGGCTCGCTGCTGTGCGAACGCCTGTCGGGCCACAAGGTCGAGATCGGTCTGGTGCCGTTCGGCTCGATCGGCCTGTCGGTGTTTGGCATCGACCTGTATTTCGCCAGCTCGGGCTTCACGGCGGGCACGGCGATCGTCGACTGGCTGGCGCTGCTGGGCCAGCCGGGCGCCTTGCGCATCCTGTTCGACCTCGTGATGATCGGCGTGTTCGGCGGCCTCTTCATCGTGCCGCTGTTCGCGCTGATCCAGACGCGCTGCGACCAGAAACACGTCTCGCGCACGATCGCCGGTATGAACATTCTCAATGCGATCTTCATGGTGGCGTCGGCCGGCGTGGCGATCCTGCTGCTGGGGCAGGGCTTCACGATTCCGGAACTGTTCCTGACCACGGCGCTGCTCAATGCGGTGGTGGCGATCTACATCTTCTCGCTGGTGCCGGAATTCCTGATGCGTTTTTTGGCCTGGATTCTGATCCACACCGTGTACCGTGTGCGCATGATCGACACCTCGCACATCCCGGCCGACGGCCCGGCGGTACTGGTCTGCAATCACGTGAGCTATGTCGATGCGATCGTCATCAACGCGGCCAGCCCGCGCCCGATCCGCTTCGTGATGGACCACCGCATCTTCAAGACGCCGTTCCTGCGCTGGATTTTCCGCGCGGTCAACGCGATCCCGATCGCGCCGGCCAAGGAAGACCCGTGGACGATGGAAAAGGCCTTCGTCGACATCGCCCACGCGCTGCATGACGGCGAGCTGGTCTGCATCTTCCCGGAAGGGCGCCTGACCAAGACGGGTGAGATGAGCGAGTTCCGAAGCGGCATCACCAAGATCGTCGAGCGCAACAAGGTGCCGGTGATTCCGATGGCGCTGCGTGGCCTGTGGGGCAGCTGGTTCACGCGCGACCAGGGCAATCTGTTCGGCCGGCGCATCGCGCGCGGCATGCGTTCGCAACTGTCGCTGGCGGTGGGCACGCCAGTGGCGCCGGAGCTGGCGACGCCGGAATATCTGCAGCAGCAGGTCATGACGTTGCGCGGAGAGTGGAAGTAAGCGGAAGTCAGCGCCGGTCCATACTCGATTGGTATGGCAAAATCGCAAGATTTTTTTTGTGGCTCTGATATAATTATTGACTAGTCGGGGCGTAGCGCAGCCTGGTAGCGTACGTGCATGGGGTGCACGGGGTCGGAGGTTCGAATCCTCTCGCCCCGACCAAAGAAATCAACGAGTTAGGCCAGCCGAGAGGTTGGCCTTTTTCGTTTCTGGAATCTTTACCCCTACATTTACCCCTACAGCTTTTACCCCTACAAATTACCCCTACGTGGCACTGTTCGATGCGGGTGCCGCTCCGGCCGACGCGTCGATCCGAGCCTGCTGCCAAGTTTCGATCGCGGTCGAGTCCCAAGCAACCGAGCGCACGCCGATGCGGATGGGTGCCGGGAAGATACCCGCCTGGATGTCGCGGTAGATCGCCGTGCGCGATTTTCCGACCAGCTCGATCACCGCCGGCAGCCGCAGGAATTGTTTTGGTGTCGTCATTAGTTGTTCCCCGCTCGCTTCGTTTTCTGGCGCGCCATTGCGACGTCGACCGCTGCGTCCAGTTCGTCGCCATCGATCAGGCCAAGCACCCGGCCTTCGGCGTCGAGACTGGCCACCATTGGCGCCGCCGTGCACGCCATGCTGTCGGCCTTGTCGCGCAGCCACCGGTACCGCGCGGCGTCACGCTGCAGGTCGAGCAGCACGCCCATGCTCACGCGCTGGCCGCCCACCACGATCTGGTGGCTGCTGCCCGTCGCCGACTTGGGTGCCGGTGCGCGCGCAACGGCCGGGTCTCGCAGCTCAGCGATCTCTGCCTCCATCGCGCGTTCGACGTCAGTCGGCGCGTGCAGCGGAAAGTCCGGCTTTGCGCCGATCCTCTCGCGCCAGGTTCGAACTTCCAGGCGCAAGGTTTCGCTGAATGACTCGAGCGAGCAGGGCAGAACGCCGCGAGTCCAGCAGCTCTTCACGTAGGCAGCGTACTTATCGATGGCGCTCATGCTTGCACCCGATTGTCGACCACTGCGGCCAGCACGCGCTGCGCGCCGAGGCACAGCCGGAACAGTTCCACCGCGCTCTGGTTGGCGCTGGCCTCGCCGATGTCGCGCAGCAGCTGGGCCACGTCGACGCCGTCCACGCGCGGTCCAACGTTGCTGCCTGGTTTGGTGCCGGCGCTCATGCTTCACCTACCTGATGGCCGGTGGCTGCGACTCGCCGCACGATGGCAAGCACCACCCAGCCACCAATGTGATGCACCAGCTCGTCACACACGGCCAGCAGCTGCGCTGGATCTGCTCCGAACAGCAGCATCGTCTCCAGGCTGTCCGCCTGCTCGAACCTCATCCGGCGCGCCACTTCCATGATCTGGCTGATGATTCGAACGAAGCGCTCCTTGCCGGCCATCGTATTGTCGGCGCTTTGGATTTCGTCCGAGATCATCAGGAGAACCGCAGCTGGCGTCAGCAAGTACTGGTCACCGTCCTTCACGAAATGCTTGCTCATGCGGCACCTCCACTACGCGCCAGTGTGCCCTCTGCGCCCGAGGTGAAGTCTTGCAAATACTGAGACTGCACAGCGAGGGCAGACAGCAACGTTCCGAGGCTCGCTGCCGTACTACGTTCCAGTGGGGCACGCTCATTTGTTGCCGCTGAGAAGAGCAGCTGACCGATTGCCTCAATGCCATCGAGAAGCGCGTTGTTGTAGTTGGCAGCGTGATCGATCGCAGCGTTAAGCATTAGCAGCTCGTCGCCAGCCAGCTTGGCGCCAACACGTTGCGGCGGCAAGTTTTCCAGCAGGCTGGCCAACTCATGCGGAGCCCGTTCGGCCAATTTGAAGTATGGGTTAGCGAGGCTCATGGGGTTGCTCTTTCTGTTCAGTTGTAGGGCAGGTTTTTACGTCAGCAGTACGGTGCAGCAGTGGCGATTTCGGATGTAGAGCTGCCAAGCGAGAAAGCGCACTTTGCAGGTCTAACAGCAGCGTGCGGCCGGGCTCCGCGAACTCATCGATCATCTCGATTGCGCCTGCAAGTGACACGCCGAACATCTCACCAGGGGCAACCGCGTGGACGATGGGCGGCCCGACGCGCACGCCACATTCAAAGCCGACAAGCTGTATAGCAGGAGCACGCAACGGCTGCTCGGCGGCAGGGTGGAGGCGCTTATTCATGTGGCCGCCCCTGCAGTGCATTCGCGTCAAGTCCGTAATGCAGTGCGGCAGCGGCCAAGAGGGTTTGCTTGTGAGTCGGGACGAAGTGTTCTGCCAAGAAGAGAGCGGCCTCAGGGGAGTGGGTTGTTATAGCCGTCCCCGCGCTGTCCAATACTTTTATGAAGACGCGTCGACTCATGCTGCCCAAGCCTAGGTTGCTACCATCAAGGAAAAGCGGACCGAGCAGAGTGGCTTCAGTGAACGCTTCAGCATCGCCCGGATAATGCCGGAACGCGTCGTAGTCGATTTTCCACATGTCAACGATAAATGTTGACGGTAGTAAACCGGTTGTTTTACACTTATGATTCGCCATTGTGTATCTCCAAAGATTCAGGGCGTAAGGGGCCATCCGGTGCTAGAACACCGGGTGGCTTTGTTGTTTCTGGGGTGCTGCCGACTAGTTGAGCTGGCGCGGCTGAGAATTCGGCGGCGGTGGCGAACGACTCAGCAACTTGGCCAGTTTCGCCAGGCCCTTCCGCGTGACGAGCACCTGCGCGTTACTCTTCTTTTCGCCAGTCTCGGGGTCTTCATATTTCGCTACCTTGTGCATGAGGTAGCCAGAATGAATCGTCGGCTGATAGGCGACGTACCCAGCCTTGCCCTGTCGGCGATACATCCACTTCATCTCGAGCAGCGCGTCGCGCAGCTTGTACGGTTGCATCTGCAGGGTCTTCGCCGCGTCGGTGATGCACATCGTGCCGTCGGCGCCGGCGATCAGCTCGAGGCCAGCCGCTGCCGGCGCCAACTCAGCCACCTGATGCTCCAGCTGTTCGCGTTGGGCCGCCTCTAAGTCAGCGCGCGCCGCCTCGTTTCGCTCGGCCTGCTTCGCATCAGCCCAGGCGCGAGCCATCGCAATCGGGTCGCTGAAGTCAGGTGCCGCGACAGCCGCCCGGGTTGGCTTGAAATAGGAGCGCACGAGCTGGCGCTGAATCTCCCAGGCCATGTCGTCGGTGAAGCTCTTCACCACCATCGAGTAGCCGGTTTCGGTCAGTAGGATCATGTCCTCGTGGGCTTTGCTCGAAATCGCACAAATTTTGTGCGTACGAATTTCGTCGGCACGGACCTTGAAGAAATCTTCGCCTTCGATGAGCCGGGTCTTGTTCTCATTGAAATTGCGGCGCGCCGTGCCGGCCGGCCGTTTGTGCGCGGCGTCCATCATGCTCAGGGTCATGACCCGAGCGCCGCGGAGTTCGACTGGTGCCAAGTCAATGCCGTTGATCGTAACGAGCGCACTCATGCTGCACCATTACCCGATAATACAGGCGTACGTGCAGCTTCAATTCCCTGTTCGATCAGGAAAATGATCTCTGCATTCGCAGTTCTGCGATTTGCCTCAGCCATCCGCTTAATTTTGTCTCGCATGCCATCGGGAAAACGGAGGGTGAATTGCTCTGAAGCTCGATTGGTTTTGGCAGTTGTCATAACAAGTATTCCCGCATCATCGTGAGTTGGAAAAATGAAGCACCGTGCTTTATTTGAGCTCAAGATAGCACGGTGCTTTACTTGCGTCAAGCACGGTGATGCATTAGTATTGCAACATGACTCGCAAAGACCCTCAGCTCAACCTCCGATTACCTGCAGATCTCAAGGAAATGCTTGAAACTGCTGCTACAGCTAACAATCGCTCGCTTACTGCTGAGACTGTGGAGCGTTTGCGCAGCTCATTTTCCTCTGAAAAAAGTAGTGGAGAGGCATTGTTTTTGCTGTCTCGACTTGAGATGCGGCTTACGGAGGCTCAGCTCGAATCACTAAGGTATTATCACGTTGCTACTAACTTCGTGCGCTACCTGCAGACGCTTCAGAGACTGAAGGATCACCCGGACATGCCGGAATGGCCAGATGAGGCTGCAGGGGGACTGGACCAGCTCATTCACACTGGCACTAAGGTGCTTAAACTTGACGAATTTGCGATAGATGTTGCTGGTTTAGCTGCTCTGTTAAAGACTCAGCATGATGAATTAGCGAGAAAAACGGAGCTCATGCTTGAAGGTATGACGAAGAAATAACGCATCCACCGAATCTGATTGAAGCCAGCGCCCGCTGGCTTTTTTTTCGCCCATATGCATCACCGTGCTTGACCTCATTAAGCACGGTGATGTATTCTGAATAAAGCACGGTGCTTTATATGGTGACTTTACCGTCTGTGTATTGATCGCTTTAGGCCTACAGAGCCAGCGATTGTGCATTAGCGACCAAGCGAACGATCAAACTGGACACTGAAGGATCTCGATGACAAGCAATCATATCGCCGCCAGAAGTGCGGCAGGCGTACTGCCTTCGCATGCCCGAATCCCGCAACTGCTTACATTGATTAGTGCAGGCACTCTTGCAGTCGATTTGTGGCGTTCCGAGCAGGCCGCCGCCGAGTTACATGCCATCTACGTGCGCAAGATCCGCCAATTCGAGGGTGAGCACGGGGTCATCATCGGTGCGCTCAGCCCGCGCAACCACGAGCACATAGGCATCATCGCGTACACCAAGAACGAGAAGCAGGCGCTGGCTTCTGCTAGGCGCAAGGTCTACTCGGCCCGGCGCCGGCTACGCGCTGCGTGCGCGAAGGCAGCCAGAGAAGGGGCGTCCACTGCATGAGCACGCCGCAGCTCGAGGACGGCTTCACTAGGATCGCAAACGAGCTTCTCGAGGCGATCCTGGGCTTCGGCTTCTCGCTCCGCGAGCAGTCGGTCGTCTTCGCGATCATCCGCAAGACTTACGGCTACGGCCGCAAGACGGACGACATGTCAGCCTCGCAGATCGGCGCCATATGCGGCGTCGCGCGCCAGCACGTGACCACTACGTTGAACGGCCTGGCGGCCCGCAACGTGATCACGAAGCGCCAGGGGGAATACGGCATGATCGTCGGCATCCAGAAGGATCACCGGAAGTGGGTAGGCGCTGATCGGCTGAAGACTCAGCCGATTGACGCGACGGACGATGGCTTTGCTAGTCCCAAATCGGGACTAGTCCCAAATCAGGACATGTCCCAAATCAGGACAGAGGGTAGTCCCAAATCGGGACAGGTCGATAGTCCCGATTTGGGACACACAAAAGAAAACCTTCCAAAAGAAAACCACCAAAAGAAAAGATCTTGCGCTCAGCAGGTGGACCAGGATCAAGTTGGCGAGACCCCAGCAGGCCGAAAAGGCCGGGCCAAGACGGGACTTGCTGGCGACCTGGTTGACAGGTTCGAGCGCTTCTACGCTGCATATCCAAAGAAGCGGTCACGTGGTGTCGCCGAGAAGGCTTTCGCTCAGCTGAACCCGAGCGAAGAGCTGCTGAACGACATGCTGGCAAGCCTGGCGCTGCAAGTGGCGTCGGGCGGTTGGGTGGATCCGCAGTTCGTACCGCACCCAGCTTCGTGGCTAAATGCGAAAGGCTGGCTTGACGAAGTGCAGGCTGCCTACAGTGCTGATGAGCTTGCGGTGATCGACGCCTTCAATCGCGCGCTCGGCGCCCAGCTTGGTGACGTGTCGGCCGATCTTTTCGTGCCAGCCCGCGCTGCAGCGATTAGGGAATTTGTCACGTTCTCGCAGAAGCCGGGCTTTGTCGAGCGGTACTTCCCTTGGGTGCGAGACAACACGTCCATCCCGCCGCACGCGAAGTTCGATTGGATCATCAGCCGCAAAGGCTTCGCCGACGTAACAAGCGGCCAACACGATAGGAAAGCAGCATGAGCAACATGGCAGAGAACGTCGGCGCCCCACAGTCGATCGAGGCAGAGCAAGCGGTACTGGGCGCACTGCTTCGCGTGAACGACTGCGTCGACAAGATGGGCGACCTACAGGCGAAGCACTTTATTCGCGAGGATCACCGCGCGATTTACACCGAGATCATGCGGCTGGTGATGGCAGGCCAGCCCGCGGACCCAGTGAGCGTCTGGGCGGGCCTGAGCGCTCGCGGTGGGACGTTCACCGATGGCCTGGGCCAGTACCTCAACCAGCTGGCGCAGACCGTGCCCAGCGCGGCGAACGTCGGCAAGTACGTGGCCATCGTGGTCGACCGGGCGCTGCTGCGCGGCGTTATGCACGTGGCGGACTCAATCAGCGGCCTGGCGCAAAACACGAAAGGTCGGTCGGCCGACGAGATCCTAGATGCGATGCAGACGATGGTTACCACGCTGGCCGAGCGCCGCGTGCGCAACGAGCCGAAGATGATCCGCGAGATCTTGGGCTGCGTGGTGGACGGGATCAGCGATCGGGCTGACGGGGGTTCGATCGCCATGTCTACCGGCATGCCCGCTTTCGACCGGCTGTTCAACGGCGGTCTGCGGCCTGGCCAGCTCGTGATCGTCGCCGGCCGACCTTCGATGGGCAAGACGGCGCTGACATCGGACATCGGCTTGAACATGGCCGAGCACTACAGCGTGCTGAATTTCAGCATGGAGATGGAAGGGCAGGAGATCGCCAGTCGTGCGCTGGCGAACCGCGGGCGCGTCGCGTTGTCATCGATTCTCGGCCAGATTGGCCCGGAGGATTCTGCGGCCTGGGCGGGTGTGACCGCCGGCGTTATCAAACTCGACGATGTCCGTTTTGCAATTGACGACACTCCGGCCATCACGCTGCTCGAGCTGCGGATGAAGGCGAAGGCATGGAAGCGGCGCCACGGCCTGCACGTCATCATCGTCGATTACCTAGGCTTGATGACGGGTGGGGAGGGGGATAAGCGGCATGAGCAGATCGGTTCGTACTCGCGCGGGCTCAAGGCGCTGGCCAAGGAGCTGGGCGTCGCAGTCATCGCGCTGGCGCAGCTGAACCGCCAGGTCGAGGGCCGTCCGGACAAGCGCCCGATGCTGTCCGACCTGCGTGACTCGGGCGAGATCGAACAGGACGCGGATATCGTGATGCTGGTGCACCGGCCCGAAATGTACGAGCCGGAAAACGAGGGCGTACGCAGCTTTGCCGAAGTGCTGATCCGGAAGCAGCGCAGCGGCGCGCTGGGTGACATCCCACTCCGGTTCGAAGGATCCACCTGCAGGTTCGAGCAGTGGACCGGCGGCACGCCGTCGCCGGCCGCACCGCGCGGCCGTGGCCGAGAAAGGTTCGACGCATGAGCGCGAATGTTTTCAAGCGCGGTGGCGTCTGGCACTACCGCTTCCAGGTAGCCGGCGTGCGCTACCGCCGCAGCACTGGGCTGGCCAGCCGGCGCGCCGCAGAGCAGGTGGCACAGCGCGAGTACGACGCCGCGGTACTGCGCGCCAACGGCGGCGAGCCGGTGCCGACGCTGGCCGAGCTGGCGCAGGCCTGGATCGAGGTGCACCGGCCAGTGTCCAGCGCCGCGCACATCCGCAGCGTCGAGCTGTTCCAGCGCCTGCATATGTTCGATCTGGGCGCCAAATCGATTAACGAGATCACCACGCTGGACGTCGAGATGGCGCGCAACCTGTACCTGCTGACGCACAAGCCGGCCAGCGCGAACCACTGGCTGCGGATCGTCAAACTGCTGACCATGTGGGCGGTCAAGCGTCGCATGCTGGCGGCGATGCCGTGGCACGTGCCCATGCTCAAGGTGCAGAAGCGGCCGCGCTCGATCCTGCCGCTGGAGGCCGCGCGCGCGTGGTTCGCCGCCGTCGACGAGGCCACCGCGCACGCGCCGGGAATCGGCACCGCCGTGCGGCTGATGTTCGGGCTGGGCCTGCGCGAGGGTGAGGTGATCAGCGCGCGCTGGGAGTGGATCGATTGGGCGCGAAAGACATACACGCCAGGCATCACGAAGGGGAGGGAGGCCGAGCCGGTACCGATGGCAGGATGGCTGCGCGAGCACTTGCAGTCACGCCGACAGCCTGCTGGCTTGATCGTAAAAAAGCCGGATGGCCGAGCTTTCTCCTCAGGCTTTGCCCGCCAGGCAATAAGGCGAGCTAACGAAACCTGCGCGGTGAAGGACATCACGCCTCATCGGCTTCGTGGGACGTTCGCCACGCTTATGTCCGAAGCAGGAGTGCCGATTCAGACGGTGCAGCGTGTTATGAGGCACAAGAGTTTTACGACCACATTGGGGTATTTGGAAAGTAACCTAGATGCGGCCGCTCAAGCTCAAGAGCGTATCGGCATGTCAGCGAAGCTATAAATTAGCAGGAAAAATTAAAGCTTGGTTAAATCAATGTTCCATTCATTAAAATTTCCAGAATCATCTACCTCACTATCAGGAATCAAAGAGGTTTGGAACTTTGCTAAGTCTGGTTCTAAACCAAGAATAACTGTTAACAAAATCATCTTTATCGATTTTCGGGACAGGCTTTGCATGGGCCTCATATCGACGTGCAATGTTGATTGTATCCATATTCATTTCAAAGCGATCAATCTTTTTTTCGAAAACCGGCCCAAGATCATCCCAATTCGCCTTATACAGCGGTTTTAAATCAGACAAAAACAATTCATTGATTGCATCTTGTGGTCTGCGGCCAACAAATAACTGACTGATATCTGCCATTCCTGGCCGTGTACGCAAGCCCTTTGCAATTCTTTCCGAAATTTTTGAATCATCGAAACCAAACTTAAAACCAAGAACTGTAATCAAATACTTCCTAAGTGCAACCTCAATCTCTGTTCGTTTTGTAAAGAGCAGTGCGAGATCGGTCAAGTCAGCAGTTTCAGGCAGAACCTCTGGGGGTAGATCCCCTCGTTTAAACGGAGATATTTCATTTTTGTATGAAGCACCTTTTTCTTGTAGAAAAACGTGGAGGTCATCAATTGCAAATGTTCCGTCTTTTTCTTTTACCAATCCGTATCGCACAAACTGGACCGTTTCGCCTGGACTTTGCTTAAGATAATCGGCAACAAAAGCAGTATCGCCATCAGCTAATATCAACAGCAACTCGTAGTCTTCTGGGTACCACCATACCAAGGAAAGTAGGATATCTTTGATAGGTTGGGCGAGTCGAACGCGAATTCGGTCTCGTTGGTCTATGAAGTCTTTACATGAAATACTTACCTTCTTATCTGTTGAAACAGCACCTTTCGAACGAACAACCTCGCTACAGGCTAGTCGGACCAAGTATGGATGTCCGCCGTAGGTGTTTTTCAAAAGGTCATAAACTTTCTCGTCAAAAGAAAAGCCGGAATATTTTCCAATTGAACGGATCATTTCCCTCACGCTTGTACGAGGAAGAAGCTCTAAATAGTAAGGTATTGCGAGTTGAAATATCGGGTTTTGAATTTTTCCGAAATGTGGGCGCTCTACGCAAGATGGATTAACCCCAGCGACAATAAAGACTAGCTTGCCAGCGACCTCTTGCGAAACTGATCGAATAGTCTGCCAAAAAGGTACGAAATCATCGTCCCAGTGTTGCCCAAGTGCATTGCTAATCGTTGGGGTAATGAATTCAATTTCATCGAACAATAAGCATATTTGTTTGATCTTTTCGTACCCGTTGATTCGCTTTATAAATCGATTGAAGCTATTGGCTGCGGAGTCTTTGTCATAAACTCCGTCATCCTTAATTTTTATAGAATATTTAGTTTCGAGCGTAATTTGCAGCCGGTTCGAAACCTCGCCTAGCAGTTGCCACCAGCGTGACCCGTAAAGCCCAGGGCCTTGGCAGTCCATGTATTCAACTACGACATTGTGCTCAAAAAGTCGCCGTTGTAGAGCAAATAATATTGAAGTTTTCCCTGTTTTTCGTAAGCCGAATATTCCGGAATTTTCTTGACGTACGGTAATTCTTTGCATGACTTCTTGTACAAGAGAATCACGTCCGAAAAAATATTTATCGTGCTTAATCGGTGACGACATACCAAAAAGATCAAACGATCCTATGCGTTCCGCAAGCCTTGATCTTATAAAAAAATCGCCGCGGTGTTTGTCACGCAATTCATCTGCATGTATACAAATGATGATCCAGTCATATGTCTGCTCAAACAATTCAACTGCAGCCTGAGGATCGCCCTCATGAATAATAATTGCTACAACTTTATCCACCCTATGCCGAAAATCGGGAGCAGATGAAAAGTTTTCGATGTTTGTTAGCATTCGCGCATCGGTTTTTGAATGCGGAGAGTAGAAAGCAATTACTTCTTTTTGCAAGCCAAAGCGCTCAGCTATATTGCTCTTAGGCTCTAGAATCCAAGCGAACTGACCACCATGTTGATTTCCGAATGTAACGTCGAACGCTTCATCGAGGGCGTCGGCTAAAACTGCCTGCTCAGGGTGACCTGAAAAAAAGCGCGCAAAAGCATCAGTTTTGATTGTCATGAGGGCACGGTAATTGATTAAATTGATAGAGAGCTAAGTCTACTTCTCAGTGCGTGGTCGGCTCTTAGAGGCGTCTGTAAAATTCTTAGGTGTGAGAAATTTAGATAAATTAGATGCGTAAAATTCACACATTCCCACATCTTGACCTCTGTTGGCTTCTGATTAAAGACCTTCAAGTAGACAGATCGATCATACCTTACGATATGGAAGTTTCCTACGACTGTGCCACAAAAATGACACAGACTCGTGAAGCACCTCATTGGATACAGGCTCTACGTTTGATTAATGATCAGCAGAAATTGGGTAGCTGATGTCGGTGCCTGCAGTTGCTGGTAGCAGCAAGCGAGGGGATGACTGTACTGAAGAAATTCGATAGAACCATGAAGATGCTGGCCCACGGACAAGTCGGGGTGCGTGAGCCAGTCGTCTTGTTTAGCTAAGCTTGCGGCGGCGAGAGGCGAGTGCAGCAACGCCGAGCGTCAGCAGAGCCAGGCTTCCTGGCTCAGGTACTTCAGTAACGGCGTCTGTCCACGCGACATCGTCGAAGGTGAAATGATCACTGACGACGCTGACGCGGAACTCGTCGATATTAGTGAAGAGTGCGCCGAAATTGTACGTGCCAGCATTGCCAGCAATATCGACGAAGCCGAGCAAATTTCCGCCCGAGTATGCGGAAAAACGCGCCGGGCCGTTCCCACCATCCGAGATCATAGCGACGCTGCTTAAATTGAACAGTGCAGAGCTGGCCAACGAGAAGACAGCATTGCTCTGGTCCATGTGAGCCATATTTTGCCCAGGCCAGTTCCAGACGTTGGATGAAACCATGTTCATGCCGTCTTCGCTGTAATTGCTGAAATTGGTCAAACCACTGAAAGTGACAACTCCGGCACCGGCATAGTTGGTTGCCAAAGCAAATGTCAGCGCAACTGCAGTTCGTTTCAGGACAGGCGCGAGCTTCATAAATTTCCCCTTGTTAAAAAATTGTTTTGGAATTGAACAACGTGCTGCAGTTTGTAAATACGCAACATCTATGCCACCGGAAAATATTCATTAAGAACAGCTAGTTAGTCAAATGTCTGCTAAACCTTTGGGTAAACATGTAAGAAAGCGCGACACCTGACGTTTACCCACAACAATGTAAAAAATAAATACATTACCAATGGAAATAATTAGGTGCTATGTGCTACGCTGCTATGGTCGTCTTTAAAGAGTGTTAAATCATGGGGTTCGTTGACCGCTATATCACCGCATTGAGCGCATCGAGCCTGCAGGACGATGAGCGCCATTGCCAAGCAGAGCCGCTTATTGCGTCGGCGCTGGCATCGACTTCGACAGGCGACCTGGGCGCGCTACTGCACCGTGCGAAGTACGCCGGCACGGCGACCCAGAACATGGCTCACGCGGTCGCAATGCGCGACCTGGTCGAGAAGGCACTGGTCCATGCAATCCGCAAGAAGGACGCGAACCGCGAGGCTGATTGCCGCCAGGCGCTGCAGGGCGATGCGATTGTGCTGGAGAGCGGAGTGTTGCTTTTGGCCCGTTTGCTAGCCCTATGGACGGCCGAAGTGATGAAGCGCGGCCGCGCGCGCCGATGGGTGCCAGAGAACACGGCATGGGATGCGGAAGCGGCGATCAAGCTGTACCGTACTGTCGCAGAGAATTCTCTGGCTTACTGGCTGAATGGCCTGTGCGATCCATGTGGTGGTACCGGAGTGGCCGAGGCGCGCGCATGCAAGTGCTGCGCCGGATCAGGCAAGGCCCCGCTGGTGATGCCGGCCGGCTTCGTCCGCGAGCACACACTGAACATGGTGAGTGAGCTGCACAGCATCGCCGACAGCCATGCGTCGCGTGCCAGCGCCAAGATGCGAATGCAACCGGCCTGATCGCGCTGCTGAAATACTGTGTATCCAAACAGCGTTTCGTGTAAACTAAGCGCTTACATTCTTCCGGCCTCGTAAAGTGCGCGCAAGCGCCACCGATAACCGGAACTCGCGACAGCACCCCTGCCTTTGGTGCTTTCGCACGTCTGAATAAAAAGCCCAAGCGTCGAGCGCCTAGGCTTTTTATCACAGTCTCAGGCTACCTCAGGCATTCCAATATTTGATAATGAAATCAGCTGCTCCTGGCAAGAGATTTCGCCACATAGCATCAGACGCGACTACAACCAAGATGGAATCGTTTGTGTCAGATACAGTCATTAGTGCCTGGTAGATTTGCTCTTTCGAGCTACTTGTCCGCAAGTAAAACATCGACTTCTGGCAACGAACGGATGCGCCGAGAGTTCCAATCTTGTTCGCAATTTTTGAGTAATCTTGGCCTGGCGAGTTCAAATCGTAAGATATGAAGTAATTGAAGTTCATGGTTGTCCTAGTTAAGCTGACGAATTCAGCTTTGTTATCTTAGGCTTCTTCTAAGTCTAAATTCTCCCGAAAATACACAACTTGCCGCCCCCGCAACCATGCGCTGGGCGGCTTTTCTTTTCCGAGGTATCCCATGAAGCGCAAGACCGCTATCAAGTCGTCATCGTTGCCGACGCGCTCCCCGATAGGCTTAGCTATCGTGCTTTGGCTTCTGCTCGATCGCTTGGGCGCACCGAGCTGGGCATTCGGCGTGTTGTGGACTGTAATCGGCCTGGCCGCGATCACCTGGATCCATTGCTTGGCCACTACTACCGAGTGCGACGTGCCGGGCTTCGGGGAGAACTAGCGTGAGCATGCCGACCGAGTGCTACCGCGACCAGATCATCCGAGCTGTCACGGGCAACAAACCCGCAATGGTCTTCCATGTGGTCGATGAAACGGCGCTGCGGCGTCTGAGCGAGCGCCTGAGCGAAGCCGAGCGCGCAGCCACCATCTTGCAGGCGAAGGGCTACGGCGCCGACGGCCTGCTGCTGGACGAAGTTGCCGCGCGAGTGCCGGCAGCGCACACGCACGACACCCGCTGATGGCGGCGCGCCCCAAGACCATCTGCCGCAAGGTTGGGTGCGGCAAGCTGGTCGATGCGCCAGGTTACTGCGAGAAGCACGTCAAGCAGTCGTCCGGGTGGGTTCGCAGTAACGGTGACAAGAGCAGCACGCAGCGAGGATATGGCTACGACTGGCAACAGCGCCGTGAGCGCATCCTCCAGCGTGATTGTGGCCTCTGCCAGATCAAAGGGCCCGCCTGCAGCTTCATTGCGGGCGAGGTTGACCACGTTGTCAGCAAGGCGGCAGCGCGCGCTGACGGCTGGACAAATGAGCGTATCGAAGCTGATTCGAACCTCCAGGCCGCCTGTTCTGCCTGCCACAAAGCCAAAACGCAGGCGGAAAGGGGAGGGGGGAGTCGATTCTTTGGGGCAATTAGGACCTAGACCGACTAGCTAGTTTTTTTCTTACTTCCGCAATTCAGACTTTCGGACTTCAGGAGTTTCAAAGATGCCAAAGCCCCGGACCCCCTCGGCGGTGCTCGAGGCGCGGGGTGCCTTTGACAAGGATCCTGCGCGCCGCCGCGATGACTTCGCCGCCGGCGAGTTCGACCCAACTCCGCCGACTTATTTCAAGCAGCACCAAAAAGACGCATGGCACGAAATCGTCGCCGCACTTCCGGCGACCGTGCTGCAGGCGACCGATCGAATGGCCGTCGAACTGGCCGCGCGCTTGATCGCGCAGTTCCGAAAACTGCCGGACAGTCAGGTGACTTCTGCCCAGGTCGCCCAGATTCGCACGGCTCTGGCGGTGCTCGGCATGACCCCGGCCGATCGATCGCGCGTGTCGGCGAAGAAGCAGGATCCCGTCAACCCGTTCGCCGATATGGTGGGCAGCAAGAAGGCGCACTGATTATGGCCGCCGATTTCGTCGGCACAGCAATGGGATATGCGCAGGCGGTCGTCAAGGGCAAGATCGTCGCCTGCAAGTGGGTCAAGCTGGCATGCAAAAAGCACTTGGACGAGCTGAAGGCCAGCCGTCGCCGGGTGTTCCCGTACTACTTCGATCCGGACGCGGCCAACAAGGTCTGCACTTTCCTTTCGCTGATGCCCCATACCAAAGGGAAATGGGCGCGCAAGCGCGAGACAATTACCCTGGAGCCATGGCAGTGCTTTGCGTTCTGCGTGCTCTTCGGTTGGAAGATCAAGAAAAATGATCGGCGCCGGTACCGCAAGGCGTATTTCGCCGTGCCGCGCAAGAATGGCAAGTCGATCATCGGCTCGGGCATTGGCCTGTTCATGTTCGCAGCCGATGGCGAGTTCGGCGCCGAGGTCTACTCTGGCGCCACGACAGAGGCGCAGGCCTGGGAGGTTTTTCGGCCAGCCAAGCAAATGCTCGAGCGCACGCCGCAGCTGCAACAGGCGCTCGGCGCCGAGGTCTGGGCGAAGGCACTGCTCTCGCCGGCCGACGGCTCACGATTCGAGCCTGTGATCGGCAAGCCTGGTGATGGCGCATCACCGTCCTGCGCGATTGTCGATGAGTACCATGAGCACGACACATCCGAACTGGTCGACACAATGGAAACTGGTATGGGTGCGCGTGAGCAGCCGTTGCTGTTGATGATCACGACCGCTGGCTTCAACATCGCCGGGCCGTGCTTCGACCAGGAGCAGGACGCCAAGAAGGTGCTCGATGGCGTTCTGGACGATCCTGAGCTCTTCGCGCTGATTTATACGATCGACGACGGAGACGACTGGACCAGTCCCGCCGTGCTGCGCAAGGCGAATCCGAACTTCGGCATCTCCGTCGACGAGGACTTCCTCCTGGCGCAGCAGCGTCAGGCCACGCAGAGTGCCTCGAAGCAGACCCGCTTCAAGACAAAACATCTGAACATCTGGTGCTCGGCCAAGTCGGCCTGGCTCAACATGCTGGAATGGAACAAGTGCGCGGACTTTGGACTGCGCCCGGAGCAGTTCAGGGGCGAACGCTGCTACATCACCCTCGACCTGGCCAGCCGTTCAGACGTGTGCGTAATCATGCTCATGTTCGTTAGGGAAATCGAGGGGAAGCAGCATTTCTACCTGTTCGGGCATTACTACCTCCCCGAGCACGCGATCGAGAATGATCCGAAGAATTCGAACGCCTACCGGAAGTGGGTAATCGAGGGGTTCCTGCAGCAGCACGATGGTGCCGAGATCGACTTCGATCTGATTGAAGAAGACACCTTAGAGCTGATCGCGCATTACGGTCCGGAAGAGGTAGTTTTCGACCCGTTCCGCGCCGCCCAGCTCGAGCAGCGCCTCACTAAGCGCGGCATCACTGCCGTGGAAGTGGGACAGACCGTCAAGAATTTGTCGCTCCCAATGAAAGAATTCGAGAGCGCAATTAAGGCCGGCCGCGTGCATCACGATGGTAACCCCTTGTTGACCTGGATGGCCTCAAACGTGGTGGCCAAGCTGGACGCGAAAGACAACATCTATCCGCGCAAGGAAAAGCCGGAGCAGAAGATCGACGGCCCTGTTGCCGCAATCATGGGTATCGCACGGGCAATCAGCGGCGAAGTCGCAACCACCTCATTCTGGGATAAAGATTGAACTTCCTCGACCGCATTTTAGGGCGCAAGTCTGCCCAGCGTACCGACGCCCAGATCATGGATTTGATTGAAGGACGTGGCGGCGCAATGATCGCTGGCGTTCACGTCAACGCGAAAACCGCACTGCATGTGTCAACCGTGCTCGCGTGCGTGAAGGTGATCGCAGACGGTTGCGCCACGCCCAAGCTCCACGTCTACCGGGAAAAGCCGGACGGGACGAGGGAGAAAGCGACCAATATCCCCGAGTACCGCCTCCTGGCGCGCCGGCCAAACGAATGGCAGACCTCTTTCGAGTGGCGCCGCCAGATGACCATGCATGCCGCCCTGGTCGGACGGGCACTTTCGATCAAAGTACGCGGACCGAATAACCGGGTGCGGGAGCTGATCCCAGTGGCGCCCGAGAGCTGGACAGTCGAGCGCACATCGCGCTACGAGTTGGTTTACCGATGCTGGGACGGATTTGGTCTGATCGGCACCTTCAGCCCGGACGACGTATTCCTGTTGAACGGCCTGCAGTGGGACTGGGTGCAGAACTTGGACGCAGTCAAGCTGGCCAGGTCAGCGATCGGCCTGGCGTTGGCGACCGAACAAAGTCAGGTTGCAATGCACCAGAACGGTCTTCGGCCAAGCGGTGTCTATTCGGTTGACAAGGCTCTCGACGAGACACAGCACAGCCGCTTGACTGCGTGGATCAAGAAGTTCTCGGGCTTGGCCAAGAACGGCGATCCGCTGGTAGTCGACAACGGAGCGAAGTGGACTCCTACTTCTCAGACGGGCGTGGACGCCGAGCATGTGGCGACGCGCCGGCTGCAGATCGAGGAGATTTGCCGCGGCTACGGTGTGTTCCCGATCATGGTCGGCCATAACGACAAGTCAGCCACTTTTGCCAGTTCGGAGGCGTTCTTCGCGGCCCACGCGAAACACACGCTGGCGCCATGGCACACGAACTGGACCCAGCGGATGGACGAAATGCTGCTCGATGGGTCCGGCCCGTTGTTCGGCGAGTTTGACACCCGTTACCTGATGGCCGGTTCCATGAAGGACCGCGCTGAGTGGGCGCGGACGATGGCAGAGATGGGCATCTACACCCGGAACGAGATTCGGGACGAGGAGGGGAAGGACCCGCTCCCGGGCCTGAACGAACCGCTCACGCCCATGAACATGACCCAGGGCAGCAAACAAGGAAAAGATGATGAAGACGCCAACGCCGCGACCGACACCAAATAAGCTGGAGAATGCAGTACGGCAAACGCTCGAGCGTCCGGCGCTGCGTCCCCTGGCGCAGCCACTGCCGCCAAAACTGGAGCGGCGGTCCGGTGCCGGCGGCCGCGAGGTACGCAACATCGTCTTCGAACTGAAATCGGTAGGCGAGGATGGCACGATCGAGGGCTACGGCTCGGTGTTCGGCGTGCGCGATAGCTACGACGATGTGATCGCCCCTGGCGCATACGCAATTACGCTGGCAGCGCACCGCGCGGCAGGCACCATGCCCGCGATGCTCTGGCAGCACGACGCGACGGTTCCGATCGGTGTGTGGACCGAGATGGTCGAAGACAGCAAGGGCCTGCGCATCAAAGGCAAGCTTGCCCTGGACACGGTGAAGGGCGCCGAAGCCTATGCGCTGATGAAGATGGGCGCTCTCAACGGGCTGTCGATCGGCTTCGTGTCGAAGGAGTGGGGATACGACCGGGATACGGACGTGCGCACGCTGACCGAGGTCGAGCTGTGGGAAGTCTCGCTGGTCACCTTCCCGTCGAACGACAAGTCGCGCATCACCGGCATCAAGGCAGCCGACGTCGCCGGCATCAAAACCATTCGTCAAGCTGAGCAATCCCTGCGGGATGCAGGATTCTCGGCCGACGCGGCCAAGGCGTTGATCGCCGAGGTCAAACGCATCGCTTTGGATGAGCGGGACGCTCATGAGGCGACAGCAGCCATGAAGGCGGCCGAGCGGCTGCTCATTTCCCTCACTTCCTGAAAGAACCCATGAACAAAACCCAACACATGGCCACCTTGCTGGCCGTTACGATGGCAGCGCACTTCGCCGCATTCCAGGCCAAGGCCGCTGTGCCGTACGAAATGCGCGAAGAGCCGACCCTGCGCTCGGTCGCCGAGGCGATCGACAAGATCAACACGGCTTTCACCGAATACAAGAAGACCAACGATGATCGCATCGAGGCGATCAAGTCCGGCAAGCCAACGGCCGACTTCGACGCCAAGCTGGCGCGCATGGACGAAGCGATGAATTCGCTGACCGAGCAAAAGTCCCGCTTGGAAAAGGTCGAGACCAAGCTGGCTCGTCCGGGCGCATTCTCGGGCGGCGATCGCGAGCCGGGCGCGAGCCAAGAAGAAGCCGAGTACAAGGAAGCGCTGTACGATTGGATTCGCTCGCCACGTGACTTTGCGCGCGAGCAGCGCATGCAGCAGACGTTCCAGGCGCTGGAAGCGAAAAGCAATACCGGTCCCGGCGAGCGCCGTGCCACCCAAGCGACCGTTGGCAGCGGCTCGGGCGGTGGTTACGCACTGCCTGAAGTGATCGAGCGCACGATCGCGCGCCTGTCGGCAGATATCTCGCCGATCCGCCAGATCGCCACCGTGCGCCAGGTCGGCAGTACCGATTACAAGGAACTGTTCGACATCGGTGGCGCCGGCTTCGAATGGGTTGGCGAGACCGACACCCGCAATCAGACCGACACGCCGAACCTGGTTGAAGTCGCGCCGACTTTCGGCATGGCCTCGGCCAAACCGCAGGCGTCGGAAGAATCGCTCGACGACCTGTTCTTCAACGTCGAAGACTGGCTCACCAGCTCGGCGTCGGAATCGATGGCCGTCGGTGAAGGTGTCGCGTTCATCCGTGGTGACGGCACCAAGAAGCCTACCGGCATCCTGGGCGGCCCGGCTCCAGTGGCTACCGCAGATGCAACGCGCGCTTTCGGCACGCTGCAGTACCTGGCGTCGGGCCAAGCGGCTGCGTTGCCGAGCAATCCGGAAGTCTTCCTGGACATGGTCTACGCGCTGCGCGCCCGCTACCGCAACAATGCGCAGTGGTTGACCAGCAAGCTGATCCTGGCCGCGCTGCGCAAGTACAAGGACGGCGACGGTCGCTACCTCTGGCAGCCGGCGCTGACCGCTGGCCAGCCGGCCACGTTCCTGGGCTATGGCATTACCGAAGCCGAAGACATGCCGGCGCTGGCCGCGAACGCGTTCCCACTGGCGTTCGGTGACTTCAAGGAAGGCTACTTGATCTGCGATCGTGTCGGCATGCGCATTACCCGCGACGAGATCACCACGCCGGGCTTCGTGAAGTTTTACGTGCGTAAGCGCGTGGGCGGCAAGCTGCGCAACACCCAGGCGATCAAGCTGCTCAAGATCGCTGCGGCGTAATCCATCAACCCGGGAAGGGCCGCTGCGGCGGCCCTTTTCCATTCTGGAGCAGCAATGAAACTGATCGCTCAAAAAGACTTCAGCTGGGCGCATCGCGGTGTCGAGGTGGAGCATTTCGAAGCCGGTGCCGAGATCGAAACCGACGACGAAGACCTGATCGAGGTCTCGACGGCGGAGGGCTGGACCGCCCCAGCTGACGGCCAAGCGCCGGCGCCGGCCAAGCCGCCGCGCGCCAAGAAGTAACCGGGGGCCGCGATGACCCACCTTCACATGGTCACGACCGTCTCGACGATCCGTGCGTACTCCGAGCCTGGCGGCTATGAGGCGCGTCGGCCATATGACGGGATCATCACGGTTGACCACCTGACAAGCAGCACCGTGTATGTGCACGGCGCCGTCGGCAAGATCGACCGCGCTACGCATGCGCGCGCGCTGAACATGCTCCGCGAACTCGGCGTCACCACGGTGATGTACGAGCGGCGCGGGCGAATGAAAACCATCGAGCTGGAAACAAAGACGTGACCGCCGAGCACCTGGCCACGATGCCACGCGCCGGAATAGACGGCATCCTCGAAACTCTCAGCAAAGCAAAATAAAAATATGGCGAACCCTACGATCACAATTCTGCCATCCAAAATGGCGGTCAGCACCGGTTCGCCATATACCGCCAACGACGTCGACGGGGTGGCCACCTACGCCTTCCCGAACGCGCAGGGGCAAATCCATTTCACCGCAGATACTGCGGTCGTGGGGCAGAAGTACGACGTCTACATGCTGTGGTCGATGGCCGGCACGCCGGGTCAGCCATCGCCTGCATCGGTTAGATTCTACGGCGCCTATGAGCCGTGGACTGATTCGTCAAAGCCTGTCTATGCGAACAAGGTGATCAATCTGGTTCCGCCGCAAGGGTCCGGCATTGTCGAGCGGTCGCAGCTGCCGTTTTCGTTCACCCGAGAAGATGCCGGACGTATTTCGCACTTCAAGATTGGCCGCCAGCAGGACAGCGTCGGCGGCACGATGCGTATCCGCGGGTTCGAGCTTGTGCCAACCCCCGATCTGGTCGAAGCCAGCGTCACACCTGCCGGTAACCTGTCGCCAACGAGCTTCAACACGCCGTACTCGGGCACCAAAGTGATCTCGCTGCTGTCGCTGTACACGCCGATCTGGACTACGGCCAACGCGGTCTATGTCGTCGCCCCCGTGACCGTCGGGGGCGTGCAGCAATCGCGCCTGGCGAAGCTGAACAAGAACACGTACGAGATGATCCAGGACGTGCAGATCGGCACCGGGACGCACGATACGACCATCGGGCACCGGGACGGCAGCGTGTGCGTTACTGACGACGGCAAGGTCATCACCTATGGCGAAGCGCACCACACACCATGGAAGGGCCTGTCGGCGCCTACCGAAGACATTTCGGCACTGGTGGCAACGACCGCACCTGTGGGCCTCGACGTAAACTGTTCCTACCGCCGCTTCTTCCGGAACCAGTTCGACGGCAGCATGTGGATGGGCGCACGCGGCAATGGCTACTTGGCCGGCATCTACAAATGGAACGGCGCCACGTTCGACCGCAAAGGCGCTGACTTCCTCGCTGGCAATGCGGCCTCGTACCTTGGCTCTTACGGCATGGAGATTGCCTTTGCGAGCGTCGACACGCTGTACGTAACGACCGAGTTCCTGCAGGGCGATGGCCCGTTCACGATGTCTGGCTACCCGCGCCAGAACATCAATCTGATCAAGTCGACGGACGGCGGTACGACCTTCACGACCATGCGTGGCAAGGCGCTGAATCTTCCACTGGTCAGCGGCACGGACGACAGCGACATTGCATTTCCGAACAACAATTACAACCACAACGCGAGCGTGGCGCGCATTGCAATCGGCGCCGACGGTCAGCCGCTGCTGGTCGCAAGCTGGCAGCACCCAGACGAAGCCTTCCGCAGCCTGTGGGTGGCCAAGTACAACACGACCACAAACAAGTGGGTGCGCACTCGTCTGATGGCGCACAACGGCCTGCAGGACGCGGGCACGCCACACGTTGCGTATCACGGCGGGAAGATCATCGTCACCGCTGCGACGACTGACGACAACGTGCCGGCCACGCTGGGCACTGCAAACCAGCTGTACCTTTTCACCACCACCGACTCTGGTGCGACGTGGAAGAAGCACGCGATCACGCATCCGGTCGGCGCGTACAGCGGCGCATACATCGACCAAGCTGCGCTACGCCTGGACAACAAACTGCGGCTACTACCCGATTTTGAAGCGCAGCCAAATTCGGTTATTTGGGAAATGCCGGTTCCGGGTGGCGACACCACGGCACCCGTAATGACCGGCGAGATCACGGTGTCCGCCATCACCACGTCGGGCGCCATGCTGTCGTGCCCGGCGGCGACAGATGCAGTCGGCGTTGCTGGCTATGAATACAGCATCGACGGCGGGGAGAACTACAGCTTGATTGCCAATGCCGCCCGGTCGGTAGCGGTTTCTAGCCGGCCTGCAAGTACTGCGCACGCGGTGCGCATGCGCGCCTTCGACGCGGCTGGGAATCGTGCCACGCCGCTGTCGGCGAGCTTTACCACGCTGGCCGCGCAGCCTGCGCAAAATGCGGTGTCGGCCTCGACGGTGGCGGAGTCCCGCCGGGTCGCATTCCCGGGCGGCACCCGCGTGGTGAAATTTGGCAGTGTGCCGACCGTGCGGTTGCCCAATGCCCCGTACCTGGAAACAGGGCGGTGGTGGAGCGAGAAGCACCCGCTCGACGAACGGTACTGGGTGGCAGACATCACGATTGACCTGGCCGAGCGCGGCACGACAGCGAAGGAGGTTGTCGCGCTGGTGGCCGGTGTCACCGTAATCGAGGAACCCGTCATTCAGGGCAAGCTGATCGCGGTGAAGCTGGGCGGGTTTAACGCGGCGATCGGCGCATCTAACTTCTGCACACTCCGCATCACCCTCGCAAATGGTGAGCGGATCGACCGCACGACCTGGTTCAAGCAACAGGTTGGCGTGTATTTGCTCGACAAGGATCCGGACGAGCAAAGCTATTTCGTCGGAGATATCGGAAACGACCTGGTCGACAGCAGCACCACGGCCACTCAGGTGAAAGCGCTTCCGGTCGGGGTCGAAGAGCTCGTGCCAGCAATGATCCAGGGGTCTTTGATCCTAGTGAAGCTGGGCGGCATGGACACGCTTCCTGCCGGCGCGAATTACTGCGACTTCCGCATTGACTGTGCGAACAGCGAGCGCTTCTACCGGACCATTCAATTTAACAGGGTGGACAACTGATGATCGATGCATCGCAACTGCCGAGCGTGCCAAACACCGAGCTGCTGAAGCAGCAGGATGCGGCCGCCGTCGAATACGCGCGCGCGCCGGCAGCGCCTGGCGCGCCGCACGGCGCCGGCCGCCCACCAGCAACACAAGGAACGACCCGATGAGCCTGCGACTGATTACTCCACCGGCCACATTGGCAACTTCGATGGCGGCCGCGCGCACCGCTGCACGAGCTGACGTCGGGGAGGATGGCACGTCGCCACTCGATGGCGAGATCGAGTCAGCCATCCGGATCTACACCGCCGAGGCGGAAGGTGAAACGCGCCGCGCCGTCATGGAGCAGACCTGGCGCCTGACGCTGGACCGTTTCGGTGGCGCAATCGAGCTTCGAAAGCCGCCGCTGCTGCAGGTCGACCACATCCGGTTCTACGATGTCGACGGCGTGCAGCGCACGCTGGATCCGCGAGATTACCTCGTGGATGCTGAGAGCGAGCCGGGATATGTCCTGCCGGCGCCGGGCCACGTGTGGCCGCCGACTCAGAACCGCGTAAATGCGGTCGAGGTGCAATACCGCTGCGGCTACGGGGTAGATCCTGGTGTCGTGCCGTTCGAGATCACCGGTTTCGTTCTGGCGCGTGTGGGCGAGCACTTCCAGTCCGGTGGTCAGCCAAAAAATGAGCTTGTCAAACGGCTGCTCTGGCCGCTGGTGGTGCACGGATGATGAACGATCGGATTGCGCTCCTGAAGCGCACAACGGCCCGGGATGGCGCGGGCCAGCGACTTCCAGAGGCCTGGACGCCTCTACCCGAGGTGTGGGCGAATGTGAAGTTCCAGTCCGGCGCCGAAGCCATTCGCGCAAACGCTGACGTCTCCATCGTCAAATGCTCGATCAGGATCCGGATTCGCTCTGATGTTGATGCAACGATGAAGGCACGCTACAAGCGGGTCGATTACGACATCAAAGCGGTGCTGCCCGACTCGAATGATCGGGATTTCGTTTTTCTCATGTGTGAGGCGACAAAATAATGGATTTCGATCCCTCAAGCCTCATCGAGACTGTGCAGAACACGGTCGACCAGGTCAATGAACTGGTCGACGAGGACATGTTGCGCACCATCGGCTTTGTCGGCGCCGACTTGTTTCGAGACCAGGCAAAGCAAAATGCGCTGTCGAACAAAAAGACCGGCATCTTGTTTGACAACATCATCGTCAAGCGCCTGGAAGAAGAATCCGA
>Ga0308158_10001400_pt1 | contig 26247 bp, 22 predicted proteins | sample PhyBR2_FD_201038 | JGI IMG/M metagenome (GOLD analysis project Ga0308158, IMG submission 201038) | Phyllosphere microbial communities from UC Gill Tract Community Farm, Albany, California, United States - DLSLB.R2 | ecosystem: Host-associated > Plants > Phyllosphere > Unclassified | place: USA... | reverse complement strand
CAGTGCTCTGGCTATCACCAGTGATCAGATGGCTAACCTGGCGAATGGTCGGCTTGTCAGCGGCAGCGGACTGAGCCTGGCACCTGTCCAGTTGGTGAATGATGGGTTGTTACAGGTGGCTGGCACCTTCAGCATCAACGGCGGTGATTTTACGAACAACGGCCAGGTGAATGCGGACGCGTTGAATACCGCGCTGACCGGCACGCTGAATAATGGCGTAAACGGCAAACTGCTGGCGCGTCAGCTGGCGCAGGTACAGGCGCAGTCACTGACTAATGCCGGTATCATTGCAGGGCAGCAATTACAGATAACGGGCGATACATTACAAAACCAGGGGCTGTTACAGGGCGATAATGCGCTGACGGCAGGGTTCCGTCAGCTGGATAACCTTGCGGGCGGCCAACTGATTACCGGTGGCGCGCTGACGTTACAGGGTACGGACGCCCGCAACGCAGGAACCTGGCAGGGCAGCCAGCTCAGTTACCGCTTCGGTACCTTAAAAAACACCGGCACCGTTAACGGCACCGGCACACTGGACGGGCAAACTACCGGGCTGCTGGATAACAGCGGCAACCTGATTACGGGCGGTAACGCCAGCCTGAATGCCGGCAGCCTGCTTAACAGCGGCAAAATCATGGCAAGCGGCCTGACGCTGCGTGCCGGGTCGCTCAGCAACAGCGGCCTGTGGCAGGGCACCACCTCCCTGGATGCGCTCAGCACCGGCGATCTCACCCAGTCTTCAACAGGCAGAGCGTTAAGTGGCGGCGATCTGCTGCTGGGCGCGGCAACATTAAGCACGGCCGGCACCCTGCAGGGTGGTAATGCCCAGATCACTGCCGGCAGCTGGCAAAACCAGGGATCGCTGCTGAGCACCGGCGATCTCACCGCCGCAATTGATAACGATCTTAATAACGGGGGATCACTCCTCAGTCAGGGCAGTGCGCAACTCAGTGCGCAACATCTGGTGAATACCGGCTCTGTCCTCGCCGAAAAAGCCATGTCGCTTAACGGCGGTTCGCTGAACAACAGTGGCGCCATTCAGGGCGATACGCTGTCGGTTACTCCCGCCAGCGTGACCAACCAGGGCAACCTTATCGGTCTGAAATCCCTGACGCTTGGACCGGCCCCCCAGCGTTTCAGAATGCTGCTGGCACAGAGCGCGCCGACGCGCGAACTCGTCAATAACGCGGGAGGACAGCTCCTTACGCAGGGCGCACTGACTATCACGGCTGACAACGTCACCAATAACGGTGCATGGCAGGGGCAACAGATCCTGCTGAATGCGGCAAGACTGGCCAACGGTGGAGCGATTCAAAGTGCCGATGGCCTGCAACTTACCCTGAGCGACAGGCTGGATGCCGCCGCAGGCAGCAAGATCTCTGCCAACGGCACAGCTGCCTTACAGGCGCTGACGCTGGCGAATCAGGGGCAATGGGTGGCTAAAAACCTCACCCTGAAAGGCGACACGCTAAACAATAACGGGGAAATTACCGGCGCGGACAGCCTTAGCGTGCAGCTCAACGGCGCGCTGACACAGCAGCAGGATAAGAACCTGCTCAGTGCCGGAAAAATCAGCCTACAGTCGGCCTCGCTGAATAATCTGGGCCGTATTCAGGGGAGCGATCTTCAGATTAACACCGGTGCGTTAGATAACGCGGGCCGCTTGCAGGGTGACAATAACCTGCTGCTCAGCGCCGCCGGGCATCTCACCAATGCCGCAAATGGCACCCTTGTTTCTCAGAACGCGCTAACGCTGACCACGCCGGATCTCTATAACTATGGTCTCATTCAGGGGGCCAGCGGCACCGTAAATGCCACCAACTCTGCGACCAACAACGGCAGATTACTGGCTGGCGGCGCGCTGACCTTTACCACACCGCAACTGGTGAATAATGGCTGGCTGCAGGCCGGACAGCTCACGCTGAACGCGTCCGGCTTAACCAATAACGGCACGCTGCTTGCCGATCAACAGGGCACCCTGAACGGCACCTATTTCCAGAACCAGAACCAGGGCATGGCGCAGGGCGGCAACCTGGCCGTTAACTATCAGAACCTCAGTAACAGCGGCACCGTGCTCGGCACCGGACAACTGAATATGAATGCCGCACAGGTTAACCTGGCCGGTTCGGGACGGCTGTTCAGCGGCGGTGGTTTGACGCTGGTGAGTAACGGTTTTGATCAGTTCGGTCAGGTTGTGGCGCTGGGCGATGCGGTGCTGAATCTGGCGAACAGCTTCGTCAGTCATAACACGCTGGCGGCAGGCAACCGGCTGACGCTTAATAGCAACGGCTCGCTGGAAAACCAGAGTACAATGCAGGGCCAGGGCGTGACGCTCAATGCGGGCGGCGACCTCACCAACAACGGCCAGATCACCACCGGCGGCGCTGACAGCAGCCTGACAGGCAACCGTATTGCCATGAACGGCGCTGGCACGCTGCAGGGCGGCGGCAACGTCACCCTGAACAGCCGCAGCGATGTCACCCTGGACGGTTTTACCGGCACGCTCGGTAACCTGACCATCAGCACGCCGGGCAGCCTGGTCAACACGGCACTGCTCTACGCCGGGCAGAATCTCTATTTATTTGCCAACAGCATCCGTAACCAGCGCGGCGATATCCTGGCGGGCAACAGCCTGTGGATGCAGCGCGATGGCGCGGGCAATGCCAACGGGGAAGTGATCAACACCTCTGGGACGATTGAGACGCAGGGTGGGGATATTAATATCAATACCGGGCATTTGTTGAATACGCGGGATGGGTTATCAACGAATAGCTCCGTAGTTAAAGGTGCCGATCTGCCATATGGTGCAGATCAAGGATCATTCCAGATCTCTTTATCAGAACTTGATAAAGAAGATGGCGCTTTAGGGAGTTACACCGTGGAGGCCGGCCCAAATGGTGCTAACTCCGCAGGGCATTATGAAATTGAATATCTTGCACCTACTCAAAAAGTAAAATCTAAGCGTTACTTGTTTCAACAGACTATAAGTACTGCCTCTGCTAATGGTGGGGCTGGTTATATCAGTGCTAAAAATAATATTAATATAAATGCGTATGAGCTTGATAATTTTGCTAGTAATATTTTATCAGGTGGTTGGGTAAATATAACTGGTTCAAAATTAAATAATTCATCTTGGCTTGGCACTACTACAAATGAGTATCGTATATTTAACCTCCCACCTAAAACTGCGATTGGTTATCCAATCGCAAAAGGGAATGGGGCGAGCCAATTACCGAGAGGTAATTCTATTTCAGATAAAGTTACATATGTATATTCAGGAGTGCCAGAATTTGAAACAGTAATTACTGGAGTCCCCCTTCGTTCTGTTATTCAGGCTGGAGGAAGTGTTAATGCAAATTTTAGCAGTAATATCAGCAACACCAATACAACCTCAAACGCAGGCTGGTCTGGGAATACGATTTCAGCGCCAGGCATAAGAGGACTTGCATCACTTAATCAGGCAGGGGCGCAACAACGTCAGCAGATCGCCGGAGCAGAAAAGGTTACGGTTAATTCTCCTCAGTGGCGCGATCAGCTTCAGGGTGCCTTGCAGCAGGTCAATGGTAATAGTTCACTGGATAGCAGCGCACCTGATAAGGCCTCGCTTGTTACTCGTGCATCAGGTAGCTTCAGCCGCGCCGATTTAAGTCAGTCAGGTAGACTGATTTCCGATCCTTCAGTCAGCACAGCAAATCTGCGCAGTTATAAGCCAGCCAGTGTGGACACCAGCGCCTATCCGATTCCGTCTGGCGATAATGGCTATTTTGTTTTTGGTAACAGTAAAAGTCCCTATTTAATCACTCTTAACCCAAAACTTAACGGTCTGGGACAACTGGATAATAGTCTGTTTAGCGATCTTAACGCATTGCTTGGCAGGCAGCCGGGGCAGTCACCGCAGGAAAGCCGTCAGCTTTATACCGATAAAACCACGTTCCTGGGGTCGTCTTATCTGCTTGACCGCCTGAACCTCAAGCCAAACTATGATTACCGTTTCCTTGGTGATGCGGCCTTTGATACACGCTATGTCAGTAATGTAGTGTTAAATCAGACCGGCAGCCGTTATCTGAATGGCATTGGTTCTGAACTGGATCAGATGCGCTATCTCATGGATAACGCAGCCTCTGCACAGCGTGCTCTGGGATTGCAGTTTGGGGTTTCTTTATCTGCGCAGCAGGTTGCTTCGCTTGATAAAAGTATGGTCTGGTGGGAAGCCTCGACGATAAATGGCGAGACGGTAATGGTGCCGAAAGTCTATTTATCATCCAAAGATGTGGAAATGCATGACGGCAGCGTGATTGCAGGGAATAACGTGACGCTTTCCGGCGGTGATATTACCAACAGCGGCAGTACTGTTACCGCAAAAAATAACCTGACGATTAGTAGTCAGAATAGCGTGAATAACCTGAGTGCAGGCATGCTTTATGCGGGCGAAAATCTGCAGCTGACCGCGATAAATAATATCAATAACGTCAGTGCAAACATTATCGGTAAAAAGGTTGCGCTCGAAAGCGTCAATGGTGATATCAACAACATTACTGCGACAACGTTGTGGCAGGTAAATGGTTCCGCAGGCAAACGAAATACCGTTTCGGCAACCCAAACATTCGCTGGTCCTACAGCTACCATCACATCGCTGGACAGCCTTAGCCTTAAATCCGGCAATGATATTAATATTAAAGGTGCCAGTCTAAACGCGAGTGGCGATCTGTTAATGAACGCCTGGCATGATATCGCCATAACGAATAATCAGGAAATATCAGGCTATGCGATTAATGGCTTCGGTTTCCAAAACAGCAGTACTCAAAAAGTTACAAACACAGCCAGCCAGATTTCGGCGGGCCATAACCTGTCTGTTACGTCCGGTCACGATTTAAACGTCACCGCCAGTAATCTTAATGCTGCAAAAGATGCCACGCTGAAAGCGGGTAACGATCTTAACCTCAGTAGTGCCACTAACAGTCAGAGTAACGGAAGAGGGGATACAGAATCCCATTCCACCAGTCTGGATCGTACCTCTGTCAGCAGCGGCGGTAATCTCAGCCTGGCTGCGGGTCAGGATATTAACAGTCAGGCCGCCGCCATCGCCGCTACCGGCAACGCCGCGCTGAAAGCGGGCCGTGATATCAACCTGAATGCCGAAGCCATCGGTTCCGGTTACAGCGAGAGAGGCGACAAGAAAACTGTTATCAGTGAAACCGTGCGTCAGCAGGGCACCGAGATCGCCAGCGGCGGCAGTACCACTCTGGCAGCCGGTCGCGATATCAATACCGAAGCAACCGATGTGACGGCAAAGCAGGATATCGCCCTCCAGGCCGGGCGCGACGTTAACCTGAATACGGCGACCGAAAGCGATTATTACTACAAAGAAGAAACCAAAACTAAAAAAGGCTTCCTGAGTAAAAAGACCACGCACACCATCGAGGAAGACAAGGCCACTAACGAAAAATCAACGCAGCTAAGTGGCGATAGAGTCACCATCACAGCGGGTAATAATCTTACCGTTCAGGGCTCTTCTGTTGCCGGACAGAAAGGCGTTGAGCTGAATGCCGGTAATGATGTCAACGTTCTGGCGGCTACGGATACGCAATCCACTTATCGTCTGAAAGAAGAGAAGAAAAGTGGTTTTGGCAGCTCAGGATTGGGGATTAGTTACGGTAAACAATCCGCCAAAAGCGAGTATAAAGGTGCGAAAGTTACTCAGAGTGATGCACGTAGCCTGATCGGGGCTGCCGATGGTGCTGTCACCGTGACAGCAGGTAACAACGCGCTGGTTAAAGGCAGTGATGTTGTCGCAGGGGGCAGCAACGGTGATATCACGGTCACTGCGAAGAATATTGCTCTAATGGCGGGGCAAGACCGTATATCTGAAAGTACGCATCAGGAGAGTAAAAATTCAGGTTTTGGTCTGAGTCTCAGTGGAACGCCGCTGGACACTGTAGGTAATCTGCGTGATGCCATGCATCAAAACAGTTCGACCTATCAGCAAGCTAAAGCCGTAGGTAATGAACTTGGTGCCTCAATGCTGGATAGCCCGGGATTAAGCCTGTCCTATAACCGCTCTTCTTCAAAAGCTGACCAGCAGAGTAACAGTATTTACCAAAGCGGCAGTTCAATGAGCGCTTCAGGCAACGTGTTACTGAATGCGAAAGGGAATGGACCTGATGGCAACATCCTGCTGCAAGGCAGCTCGGTCGCTGCCGGTAATAAAGTCGGGCTTAAAGCCAGCAATAATGTCGATATTGTAACGTCTCAGGACAGTCAGTCTGTTACCAGCGACATCAGCAGCAAAAATTTGAGCCTGACGACTGGCGCATCGCCTGCTGGTTTTGCACGTATGGCAGGCAACTCTCCGAATAACGGCTCTCCAGCATCGCCTGTGGGCATTGCACGTGAACAGCAGAACAATAATGCCAGCTATCTCACGCAGCATACCTCGTCGGTAACCGGTAATACGGTCAGCATTGACAGCGATAAAGGGGACATCACTGTGTCCGGTTCAACGGTGACCGGTAAGCAGTCAGTTGCGCTGACGGCAAAACAGGGCAACGTAAACCTGGCGACAGGTGAAGATAAGCAGGATATTTCTGCGCATGGTGGCAGCACCTTAATCGGATCGCTGGGTGGGGATGGCTATAGCGGAACCATAGGCTGGGGCAGTACGGCGTGGAATAAAGTCCAGACGGGAACGCAGCAGAGCAACCTTCGCAGTGGTGTGGTTAGCGAGCAGGGGAATGTATCAATCTCGGCCGGTAAGGATGTCAGTCTTCAGGGAGCGGACGTTTATGCGGGTAATGCATTAAATGTTGATGGCAAGAATATTAATCTGAACCCCTCTGAGGACAGCAACCGGGCCAGCAGCAACAGCAAATCTGCGCAATATGGCGTAACGGCCCAGGTGTCAGGCTATGCGGTGAGTATTGCTCAGGCGGCAGACAAAGTTGCTGATGCACACAAGAACAACAGCGATCCTCGCTTGCAGGCTATTTATGCCGCCCAGGCTGCGTTAACGGCTTTATCCGCCGCGACACAAAACACGGCTGCGGTAAAAGTATCAGTCAGTGCTACGGCGGGTACCAGCCACCAGTCTGTTGAGCAAAGCAGTGCAGTTCAGAGTGGCTCAGTATTGAAGTCTCAGGGCGATACGACGTTAACGGCAGCAGAAAATATCACCGGTAAGGGCGCTAAAATCAGCGGTGATAATGTTGCATTAACGGCAGGCAAAGATATTGCCCTAAGTGCAGCTCAGGATCAAACAAGCCAACAGTCGTCCAGTGGCGGCAATCACTATGGCGTCGGTGTCGGTTTTGGGCTGGGAGGCAGTCAGAATGGTTTCTCCATTGAATTAGCGGCAAGCCAGAACAGCGCGAATGCCAATGGCAGCAGCGTTACCCACCATAATAGTGACGTTACTGCCAGGGGAGATTTATCGGTTAAGGCTGGCCAGGACGTCACGCTTAACGGTGCCAGTCTGAAGGGCAATCATGTTGAGCTCAACGCCGGACGCGATCTGAACATTGCGAGTCAGCAGGATCGTTCTACCTATGATAGTCACGAAAGCGCATCGGGGTTCAATGCCAGCATCTGTGTTCCGCCAATCTGTGCTGGTGTCCCTGTTCAGGGCAGTGCCAATGCCAGTGGAGGCAAGGTTAACAACAACTTTGCTTCTGTACAGCAGCAGAGCGGCATCAAAGCCGGTAATGGCGGCTACGATGTTTATGTTGGTCAGCATACGCAACTGGACGGTGCGGTAATTGCCTCTTCAGCGACACCTGATAAAAATCATCTCAGCACCGGTACGTTGGGCTGGAGTGATATTGATAATCAGGCGAAGAGCGGTGGTAGTGGTTATGGGGTGAGTGTCGGCACAACCGGTATGCCTTCGGCAGGCCTTACGCAGGTAAAAGCAGGTGCGGATTCGGTAACACATAGTGCGGTGTCAGCAGGCACGATTGATATTCGCGAGCCTGCTTCTCAGAAACAGGATCTGGCAACGCTGAGCCGGGATACGGATTCAGCAGCGGGTGCCCTGAGTGATCACTTTGATGCACAGAAGGTGCAGGATAATCTTGCTGTGCAGCGCGAGATGACGGCGCTGGGCCAGCAGACTATTCAGCAGACGTTCGATTATTTAAAAGATAAAGAAAAGGAAGAGCAACGCGACAAGCTGAAGGATAACCCTGCTTTTAACAAGCTGACGCCACAAGAAAAGAGTCAACTGCTCAACAAACTCGACGAGCAAACTGAAGAAAAATATGGCATAGGTTCTAAAATGCAGATTGCCGCTCAGGCAATCAGCGGCGTATTCTCAGCGCTGGCAGGTGGCAATGCCAGCGGTGCAGTCGCCGCCGGAGCGGCACCGCTGCTTGCCCAGATGGTCAAGCAGGCTTCTGGTGACAATGATGCCATGCGCATCCTGCTTCATACGCTGGCCTCCGGTCTTATCGCCAGGGCTCAGGGCGGTAGCGTGGCTGGCGCTGCGGCGGGTGGATTCACAGCCGCTGCTCTGGGCACCAACGATGCGCTCAGCAAGCTGTTTTTCGGTAAACAGGCTGCTCTCCTTACCGCCGATGAAAAACAGCTCATTGCCAATATCACTACGCTGGCAGGTGCTGGAGTGGGCGGTGCTGTGGGCGGCGGCATTGGAGCAGGAAGCGGTGGCTCGGCGGCGCGGACTGAGGTTGAGAACAATTATCTGAGCAGCACGGAGAAGAGCCGCCAGACGGAGTTGAACCATAAGCAGAACCTGACGCCACAGGAGCAGCAAGAGCGTGATGCCTTGAATCGTAAGGATCTGGAAAACGAACTGGCTGTTTACGCGGCTTGTAGTGGCACAGGTGCTGACTGTCAGGCAGAAAGAGAGAAAGCGAAGGCCGCACAAGATACCTACTTCAACCAGACTTACCAGAACCCGAAAGAGGCTCAGGCAGGGTATCAGCAGATAATGAACTTGCTGAACTCGACAGATCCGAATGCGAAAGAAGTGTTTAACGTTCTGGAAGGGTATACGCAGGCGTTTATGACCTTCGGTTACACAGAGGAAGAAGCCAGAGCGAGAGCAGGAGCCTACGTTGGTTCAATGTACATCGCGGGTGGTGTGAGTGCTGTAGCTGCATCTGGAGCACTGACGAAACAGTTTGGGAAGGATGTTGCACTGGGTGCGAAACCTGGAAACTCGACGGCAAAACCTGTAGAAAATGCACCAAACTCATCTGAAACTTATTTTCGGGTTGAAGGTGGCGGAAATGGTACACAAACAAGCCAGAATAGAATTAATGTGAACTCTGACGGAAGTGTAACTATTAACTCGGGTTGTAGTGGGCAATTGTGTGTTAGCACTAATGGACCAAATCATGCTGCTTATTATCTGACCAATAGAAGGCAAGATGGCAGCGTAGTCGTATTTGAAGTCGATGCGGCTCTCCATAAACAAATAATGGATGCAGCAGTAAGTCAAAGGCCAATTCCTGGAGTACCGAAAGATCCGGATGCTCCTAAGATTGTTGATCCTACAAAAGGTCAACCTAGCGTTTCGCTTGAACTACCTAAGGTGTGGGATAGGTTGATAGAGCAAAACTCATCAAAAGCTCGCGTATTAACAAAAGAGGAATTTCTGAATGAATTTAACAAATGATTATCAGAATTTACTCGATGCTATTTTTAATGGTGATAAAGATATAGCTATCTTTGTTATGGATGGTATTCATTATTATGTTGTTGATAATAAGGATAATTACTGCATCGATGTTAGGCCGGAATATAAGGCATATATAGCTAAAGGATGGATGAAAGATTCTCTGTATGATGAGGCAGTAAGTTCATTCAGAAATGGAGTTCCTGTATTATCTAAGGATAGCTTTAAAGATTACATAACCAAAAATGATGTTACTATTTATACAGTTGACTGGATGAGATCATTCTTCACATTGGGCAGACCTGACGAGCAGCTTGTCAGTTTTTATGATTATGTTGAGCGATTTTTATCTACATTAACAGACCCAGTATCAGTTGAGTGGGATAGCTGGAGAATGCGGCTACCTAAGTTTTATATCAATTTTGACAAAAAAATATATCGCCATACTGATTGGGATAGAAGTCACGAAGCGTCTGTACCTTCTGATTGGAACGCTCAAGCAAATAGTGATTTTGGCTTGTTAGTACCAGACAAAGAGCAATACTGGCTTATTGATAGCATGAATTTTTGGAAATTACAGATGTAAATGGTGAAATCCCGCCCTCAGTGGCGGGATTGTAAGTATCCCGCTTAAACGAACCATTCACTTTTAGAGATCTTCCGACATACTGATTATGTCCCCTGAGGAGATCGCTATGCGTAAGATCCGATTTACTGAGCACTAGATCATCGCTGTTCTGAAGTCCGTCGAAGCCGGGCGAACTGTTAAGGATGTCTGCCGTGAAGCCGGTATCTCTGAAGCCAGCTATTACAACTGGAAGGCGAAATACGGCGGGATGGAAGCAGCTGATATCAAAAAAATAAAAGCCCCTGAGGACGAAAATCGGCGTTAAAAGATGTCATCGAACAAAAGCTTTAAAACCAGCGATGAAGCGTGAGCTTGTCAGCTATCTGACGGTGTAATTTTCTATGAGCTTACGCCTGGCATGCAGGACATTATCACTGAGCAGGATGGCGTATTTTTACCCGCCCGATCTCCGCCGGGATGAGCCCGTGATCCTGGCGCTGACAGAAGCGGCTGAACGTTATCCCCGGTACGGTTTTAAGAAGCTGTTCCAGGTGCTGCACAGACAGGATAATGCTGGAATCACAAGCGCGTGCCCCGGATTTATACATATCAGGGAAAAGGACAGGAAAAATAATTTTATTTTATTCTTGAATGAACAGGCAGATGCTTGTTGATTAAACTGTAGATATTCTATCTAACTTACGTGTGTTTCAATATGGAATAACCTCATAGATGCGTCCATGATTCATGCAGATGAATTTTTTAGGTATGACCATTAAGTAAATTCGGCAACGTCAGGTCTTACCACACGCACCAATACAAGTGTGAGGGTTAGGTACATTCAGCGATGATACCGGAGCAATTATCAACCAATGGGTTGATTTATTAAATCGAATGGAAAACATACGCCAGGTCAGTTGGGAAATAAGCCTGATGCTGGTATTGAACCTCAAGATTCACTAAAGCTTTTTGAGCAATCAATTCCGAGTACACAACAATATTCAAATAAGGAGGTTAGATTTGCTGTTGATAGCCAAGGGAATGTGCATCGCTTTGTTGGTACGAATGGTGAATATCATTGGAACGGAAGTACTGCAGATAAGAATGCTTTGACTAGTGGTCAAATACCAACTGCAATCCAGAAACAATTAGGAGTAAGAATAAAATGATTTATGGCGATCCATTTCATTTTGCTCTCCAGTTTGACGTTGTTGAATGCTGGAACGATCCGGATGATATCTGGAAAAATGGTCTTTTTGCTTTATATATTGAAGGTAAAAAGGTGTTTGGTGACGTAGACGCTTTTGAGTTACGAACAACGTTCAGCTTTTATTCAAAATCACCAATAAACCAGCTTGTTATCAACGACTTAGATTTTGGTGCTGATGAGCTTTACAATAATGCAAAAGATTATTTTCTTGGAGGCGGTGAAAAATTGATTGATGGATTATTTGATATGACATGTGTCCCGATGGAAGATAAACGTTGCTATCTTTACTTTATCAAGACAAGTGTTGGCGATCGACTTGTATGGAGTGCTAATACTAGTGATCAGATAAACGAAACAGTTCTACCGCCAGGGACAATTCTTAATGTAATCAATAAATTACAAGATTGTCATTTATAATGCTATCTCGGTCATCATGGCGGGTTTTCCTTAGCAAACGCGGATCCATATATTAAATAAGGGCCATTAAATGCAGATGGAAAAATATTGAGGTGTCAGGTGATTTTCGCCGGGGCGTGTAAGTATCCCGCTTAAACGAACCATTCACTTTTAGAGATCTTTCGACATACTGATCATGTCCCCTGAGGAGATCGCTATGCGTAAGATCCGATTTACTGAGCACCAGATCATCGCTGTTCGAAAGTCCGTCGAAGCCGGGCGAACTGTTAAGGATGTCTGCCGTGAAGCCGGTATCTCTGAAGCCAGCTATTACAACTGGAAGGCGAAATACGGCGGGATGGAAGCAGCTGATATCAAAAAAAAGACCTTGAGGATGAAAATCGTCGTCTGAAGCAGATGTTTGCCGACCTGAGTCTGGAAAATCGTGCGTTAAAAGATGTCATCGAAAAAAAGCTTTAAAACCAGCGATGAAGCGTGAGCTTGTCAGCTGTCTGACGGTGCAATTTTCAATGAGCTTACGCCAGGCATGCAGGACATTATCGCTGAGCAGGACGGTGTATTTTTACCCGCCCGATCTCCGCCGGGATGAGCCCGTGATCCTGGCGCTGACAGAAGCGGCTGAACGTTATCCCCGGTACGGTTTTAAGAAACTGTTCCAGGTGCTGCGCAGACAGGGTAATGCTGGAATCACAAACGCGTGCACCGGGTTTACTGCCTGCTGAAACTGAATTTTCGCCGCAGGGGAAAGCAACGTCTGCCAGTGCGTAACCCGGCACCACTGGTCACTCCGGGGGCGTTAAATCAGAGCTGGTCCATCGATTTTATGAACGATGCGCTGGTGTGCGGCAGGCGCTTCAGAACCTTCAATGTGGTGGATGATTTTAACCGGGAAGGACTGGCGACAGAAATCGACCTGAATATCCCGGCACAGCGGGTGGTCAGGGTACTGGACAGGATCGTGGCAAACCGTGGTTATCCACTGAAGATGCGGATGGACAATGGGCCGGAATTAATCTCACCGACCCTGGCGCAGTGGGCTGAAGAGCATGATGTAGAGCTGGACTTTATCAAATCGGGTAAGCCGACGCAGAATGCCTTTATCGAACGGTTTAACCGGACGTACCGGACAGAAATACTGGATTTTTACCTGTTCAGAACCCTGACTGAAGTACGTGAAATCACAGAACGCTGGCTGATGGAATATAACAGAGAGCGACCTCATGAATCTCTGAATAACCTGACGCCGGAAGAGTACAGGCTGATGGACGAAAACGCGGAAATCTCAAAAAGTGCGTGGAACTAAATCGGGTGTGCTTACACTACGACTGGGACACAAGCTAATTTTGAAACCTATAGATTGCCAACAGATACTGGTAAGCCGACTAAGCCAGAGAAAATTGGTAACGGACACCTGAATATTTTGGATTAAATATGAAAGCCACATTAAAAAGAATTGACTGCATGCACTATGATTTTAAAACCTATATACCCGAAGACGATCAGGTAGCTATAACATTAACGTTGACAATAGGTTCTTACGATTCTGAAGCAGGTGACAACTTTGATATTTTTATTTGCACCCCCGAATGGCTCTGTAAGCACCAATGGTTGCCAGAGCTGATACGCCACACGCTTCTGGTTCGTAAATATGATCTGGATGAGATCACCAAAACCATCACCAATTATATTGACCAGTGCGAAGGTAAGGACTGGATGGAGATAGCGCAAAAACTCTCCCGCGTCTTTGCATGGGAATACGAAGACTATCAGCCTTAAACAGCAATCCCGGTCTCACCGCCGGGATTTTTTTGCCTGTTTGTCAGAGATTAATATCCAGCTCAATGACCATCCTGCCGCGCTCAGCGATGATTGAATCGCCACGGGTTTAACAGACACCTCAGAGTCATTTAACATGACTTAAAAGAGAGGTGCACATGAGCGGTAAACGTTATCCCGAAAACTTCAAAATTGAAGCGGTCAAACAGGTTGTTGATCGTGGTCATTCTGTTTCCAGCGTTGCAACACGTCTCGATATCACCACCCACAGCCTTTACGCCTGGATAAAGAAGTACGGTCCGGATTCTTCCACGAATAAAGAACAGTCAGATGCTCAGGCAGAGATCCGCCGTCTCCAGAAAGAGCTGAAGCGGGTTACCGACGAACGGGACATATGAAAAAAAGCCGCGGCGTACTTCTCAAAGCTGTCCGACTCAGGTACGTCTTTATCCGTGACAACACCGGTAGCTGGTCTTTTCGCCTGCTTTGTTGGGTGCTGGATGTTCAGCCCAGTGGCTTTTACGCCTGGCTTCAGCAGCCGCATTCACAACGCCATCAGGTAGACCTGAGACTGACAGGACAGATTAAACAGTTCTGGCTGGAATCGGGATGCGTATAGGGTTATCGCAAGATCCATCTGGATCTGCGGGACAGCGGGCAACAGCGCGGAGCCAACAGAGTCTGGCGACTGATGAAACATGCCGGGATAAAGGCTCAGGTCAGATACCGAAGCCCGCAGGCACGTAAAGGCGAGGCCGGTATCGTGTCGCCCAACAGGCTCCAGCGACAGTTCAATCCGGGTACTCCGGATGAGCGTTGGGTAACGGACATCACTTATATCTGGACCCACGAAGGCTGGCTGTATCTTGCAGTGGCTGTTGATCTGTTCTCACGCAGAATTATCGGCTGGTCAATGCAACCCCGGATGACAAAGGACATTGTCCTGAACGAATTGCTGATGGCTGTATGGCGGCGTAATTCTCAAAAACAGGTGCGGGTTCACTCGGATCAGGGTAGGCAGTATACAAGCCATGAGTGGCAGTCGTTCCTTAAATCACACGGTCTGGAGGGTAGCATGAGACGTCGTGATATCTGTCACAATAACGCGGTTGCAGAAAGCTTTTTCCAGTAGTTGAAACGCGAGCGGATAAAGAAAAAGCTCTATGGAACGAGGGAAGAAGCTCGTAGCGATACTTTTGATTACATCGAAATGTTTATAACAGTAAGCGTCGGCATGGTTCGAGTGATCAGATGCCACCAACGGAATATGAAAATCAATATTATCAACGGCTCAGAAGTGTCTAGATTATCCGTGGCGATTCAATTCATAAGTCGGTTCATCTGACATTAAGTGAGTTGTAACTATGACGCAGCATAGAGGCGATTTAAATTTTTTCGATAACAGTTTTGATAAAGGGAAGACGGTGAAGTTCATTATTCTACATAGTCACCAGCAAGGAACTCTGAGAAAAGGGCGCAAAGGCGCCGCAACTGGGTGAGATTGTGCACTTAATTAAATTCCTTTAATTTTTCACTCTCATCATCATATTATGATGATGGCCTGCTCCCTTATATTAAAAAATGATCAGTAAGTAATGTAATTTTATTTACCTTCTAATTGCCTTCATTTGAGGGGCAGTTCTATGATACGGCATGACAAATCTGCATCAGAAGCAGAATGCAGAGATTAACCCAGAATCAAAAAATTTCATCCTGTTCTTAAAAAATGATGATAATATAATGATTGTAGGTGACTCGTTTGTAAGGAAGGCTACAATCCCACCAACTCAGGTGATAATTATTAGGCCAGAAAGTAAACGGGAGTAGCTATGTCAATTGAAGAAATAAATAAGATCGACTTTATCAACACATCGAATGAAGATGATGAGCTTGTACTTTTGGGTATTACAGATCATTTATCATGGGGGGATGATGTTAATGAGCATTTACTTTTGCTTCAAGATAAAGTAAATGCTTATTTAAACTTCATTCTTAGTGGGCAAATGATAGAGTTATTCCCCTCTGCATGTGGGAAAAGTAAATTCTGTATTCAGGTTTTTTTTAAGTTTTTACCACCGAAAGAAGTTGATGATTTTTTATCTAAATTTCAGGCAGCATTAAAAGAGTACAATGTTGATCTAATCACTCACCATGTTGGTTGATTTTTTCATAAGTGGGTTTTATTAATATGGGTGCTGTCGATTTTTATTGAATGGATGAGGCCTTAAGCCATCTTATGATTTTTTTCTGAAGCTTAGGCTACGGGTTTCTTGATGAAGGTGACTAAATACTTAATGAATACTGCTTACGCTTTAGAGTGCTTAACAACTTGGTGAGTTGAGGTTGGCTTTTGTAGGATCATCATCAAATAAAGAATTAAGTGGTTATAATGTGAGGGTTTTTATTTAGAAAGTATGAGTAATGAATAAAGTAATTCAAGGCATAATATTACGGTGGATGGGGGGCTTCCACGCGAGGAATATCAACTCACTCAGCATTATATCGGACGCGCTAATCAATCATTTTGCCTCTATGCTTTACGGGGGAGTAAACTTGCTTGAGTCTTTTAAAAAATCGAGTTTGTGTGTCCCTCCGCGAGTTTTAAAAAGGAAAGTGTAAAAAGCAGTCTTAAGTTATATTTTTTTTGGTTGGATTGTGACTTTTGCTTATTCATTTACTCGGTGATATAGAAACAGAGAGCCGGTTTTTTTAAATGTTATGCCAGTATTTTTATATTAATCATACGATGGGTGCTGGTTAATCATATTCGAGAAATAAATTATACGGGCGTAAGTGAAAATGAGTCCGCGAAACATGTTTATATATTAAAGTTTGAATGTTTGGCGGTGATTGGGCAGGTTAAATCTATTAAAAAATTGGCTAAAACACAAGGGGGATTATTGTCTCAATCATCCGAATCGAGCGAACAGTAATATCCCTTATATACGCTTTCTCGGAATGCGGAATAATGTCAAAGCGGAATCGTTGTTAAAAGTTCAACATTACGCAGATTCAGCACTAACTCAGAACCTCATTATCATACCGAAACCCATTCTAAAACTTTCCCACCACTCGCTCCCTCCCTCAGCTACCTATGCCCCAAATCCCTGTGCATTCGCTCATGCTACAGCATTATAAGCTCAAAGCCCGGAATCGCCACTGATGGCGGCACGGTCAATAATCCCGGCATCATCATTGTCACTCTCTCCGGAACCAACGTTACCAACAGCCTTCAGGACAGCGACAAATACGATTCTAAGCAGTCCAGTTTTGGTACAGGCGGCAGCTTTACCTTTGGCTCCAGACCGGGTCCGGGTATATCAACGCAGCCAGGACAAGATGCACAGCAATTTCGACAGCGTGAAGGAGCAAAGCGGTCTTTATGTTGGCAATGGCGGCTTTGATGTCACGGTGGGCAACCATACACAGCTTAACGGTGCGGTCATCGCCAGCCAGGCCGATGCGGATAAAAACCGTCTGGATACGGGTACACTGGGCTTTACCGATCTGCATAACGAGGCCGACTACAAAACCGAGCACCAGGGCATAGGCATGAGTTCAGGTGCCAGCTTGGGCGGTCAGTTTGCCGGTAATATGGCAAACACCATGCTGGCAGGTGCAGGCGATAAAGGCCATGCTGAAGGGACTACCCAGTCAGCTGTGGCTAACGGTACGATAGTGGTGCGCGATCAGGCTAACCAGAAGCAGGATACCGCCACGCTGAGTCGTGACACGGCACATGCCAACGACAGCATCAGCCCGATCTTTAACAAAGAGAAAGAACAGCAACGACTGCAAACCGCGCAGATGATTGGCGAGATTGGCAGCCAGGTGGGCGATATTGTCAAAACGCAGGGCGCAATTGAAGCGACGCGTGCTGCAAATAATGACATGAAGCAGGTCAGTCCGGAAAAACTGCAACAGGCTAAAAAGGAATGGGAAAAAGCGAATCCGGGCAAGACGCCGGCCAGTGAGCAAATCAGCAAACAGGCCTGGCAGAGCTATTACGACAGTGCGCTCAGTGCTTCGCCTTTCGCTGTGGGTGGCAGCGTACAACGCATTGTTACAGCCGCAACGGCTGCCGTACAGGGACTGGCTTCGGGTGATATCCGTGCAGCCGCCGCCGGTGGCGCAGCCCCTTATATTGCTAACCTGATCGGACATTCAGATTTAGACCCGGCCAGCCGGTTAATGGCGCATGCGGTTGTTAATGCGGCGCTTGCGGCCGCGCAGTACAAAAATATCGCAGCAGGAGCCGCAGGGGCGGTGACAGGCGAGCTGACCGGCATGCTGGCGAGTGAAATCTACGGCAAGAAGCCGTACGAAATGAACGACAGGGAGAAAGAAACCGTCTCGGCGCTTGCAACACTGGCGGCAGGTTTGTCTGGCGGTCTGGCGGGTAGCGGAGCTGCAGATATGGTTACTGCTGCTCAGGCCGGGAAGGTTACGGTTGAGAATAACAATCTGTCAGCGGTTGTGCGTCTTGGCGCCACAGCATGCGCGGAGGTCGCCTCATGCCGTAATATGGTTGTGGAGAAAGGGTTGGGCGCACTACTGGGTATCGGTGTGGCGAAAACGGCGATGGATAATCTTTCCGAGGCCGATCGTACTGTGATACTGGCAGCGGCTATCACGGGTAAAGCCGATGAAATAGAGCGATTAACGCCGGAGCAACTGGCGGCGTATAAGGAAATGGTTGAGGGTCAGAAAGGCACTCTGCTTCCCTTACCGGCGCTTGACCGGCCGCTGGTTGACAGTGTGCTGACGAATCCTACCCCGGAGCAGAACAGAGGCACGACGCTGACCACTCCGGATCAACGTGATCAGAACGGCAGCAGTCATACCGGGAATACCAGCGGTGTGCCGGATACCGGTGGTAATACTACGGTCACACCGATTGCTGAACAAAATAAAGATGAGTTAGCTTATCTGGCGGGTGGTTATGAACCGAACAAAGGTGCTGTCGGGAATATGGGCGAGTTCTTTAAACAACCAGATTTTGGTAGTTTGGCAAAAGATGGCTCACAGAAAACCAGCAAGATTTATCAAGGACAATCAGTTTATAAAGCCTCTGGCAACCTCAGTAATGAAATCCGTAAAGGAGATCAATTCTATCTGGATGCCAGCCATATGAATCACCTTGAAGTATTTGATAGCAAAGGGAACTTTAGAGTTGTTCTGAATCTGGATGGTTCAACTAATCCAGCTAAAACAAAAGTTGCTGCTGCTGAAGGAAGGAAATTGCCTAAATGATTAAAGAAATAAATTTTGATGAATTAAAAGATATTTATCTTCAGTTGTCGAAAGTGATGCCACAGAAACCAATAGATGAAGATGAGCTTTTGATTGATTATAAAACTCAACAATGCGCCTCATTTCATCGTGGGCTTGAATTGCTTGGGAATGCTAAGGAATTTCTAGTAAAGGCCAAGTTGAATGATGATAAGGTTGCAATACAAGTGGCGCTAGTTTACATCCGGGTGTATTCAATGAATTTATCAGGTTTTTTTGATGCATTTAAAGAAGATGCTGATGCTTTATTGAAATCTTCTGATTGGCCTAGTATACCCGAAGATTATAAAATACCTGCGTATTATAGCTACCCTGTCAAGTAACAACAATCCTGCCCACATCTGAACAGCACCCAAAAAATTGGGTGCTGTTCAGAATAACTCGCTCAGTGACATTGCACAGGCACAGGCACAGGCACAGGCACAGGCACAGGCACAGGCACAGGCACAGTCTGAAGGTAAGACGCTGGTGCAAAAAGCCGAAGAGCACGTAAAAGCCAAAAATGAACGCTATAAGCAGGAAAACTGTGCAGGAATGAGCGCGTATGTCTGCTCGGTGAAAATGTACACGGAACGGCGTGAAGCGTTAAAAGATACAGTGTCAACGGGGGCTGATTTTTTGCCTGTAGTGGGCACGATAAAAAGTGTAGTGGAGGCGCAATCAGCACTGGATTATCTCAACGCGCCGCTTCGCTAATACCGGGAGAATGTGTTGCATTGGGGGTGCTTAAAGCAGCAGAGAAAGCATTGGCTAAAGGGGACCTTGCTGAAGCGTCTAAGCTTGTTAACGAAGCCAGCGATGAGATTCAGGCAGTTAAACCTTTAGATGTTGGGTCATATAAAGAACTTAAAGATCGCTCAGTCGTTGGCGATGGATTAGAGCATGATCATATTCCGTCATTTGCTGCTATTCGTCAGGCAAAAGAAAATGAGTTGGGAAGAAAGTTAACTCCAACCGAGGAAAAAAAATCTATATAATAATGCCACAGCTATTGAAGTACCTAAATATGTACATCAGGCAGGCCGTACTTATGGTGGTAAAAATACGCCGTCCCAAATAAAATAAGATGCAATAGATCTTTGTGGTGCAGAATGTCGCGATACAGAATTAGATAGAAAAAATATGCTGGATCGAGGATGTGATCCTAAAATCGTCGATGACGCAATAATAGAAATCAAGAAAAGAAATTCTCAAACAGGAGTAACAAAATAATGTTGATATGGGATGAGTTTGTTAAATTTTTAGGTCGCTCAAAATTCGATATTAAGTTTGTTAATATTTCAAGTGATTTTCATGAGTTGCCTAATATCGAGGGAAGTGTTTTAGGTGACAGAAAATATTATTCTTTTTTACAATCTGGTGTTTTATTCTTATTAGAGGATGAAGTTATAGAACAAATTACTTTTTACGCAACTAAGGATGAGGGTTTTTCTGAATATAAAGGGGAGTTACCATTATCTATTGATAGTTCGGAGGATGAAGCTATGCAAATACTAGGCCACCCCTTAGATTCAGGTGGTGGAGAAATAGATGCACTTATGGGTTATATTGACCGTTGGATAAGATATGAAAAAGAGGGATATACGCTTCATCTACAATTTAATCAGAATGATAGATTATCCAGAGTTACTCTTATGAGATAAATATAAATCCCGATCTTACCCTTAATGCCGATCAGTGAATCTAATTAAAAACTGGGAGTTATTAATTCGGACGGGGAAGTTAGTATGGCTGGTGGTGGTAAGCTTATGGGAAGAAGTAGTAATTCCAATGATGGAACTTACTCAAATACTTCTGTTCCCAAAGTCCTCCCTAATCTGCAAGAGTTTACAAATCCAGCCTAAGTGCCAGTAATACCTCAGGGTTGGATAAGTAAACCTGGTCGAGTTCCTGGAAGCACTATTTATTATCCGCCAAACACGGATCCAACTCAGCGAGACAGTACACATATAAGAGTTATGCCACATAGAGTATTTCCAGTATTCGTGCTAGAAAATGGCTACTGGATATTCGTAAAAATGGTCAGCCGACAAACCCTCCTACAGGTGGTACTGGCAATCGCGGTGAAACCCATACACCACTCCCGGCAGATACAATGCCGCCCAAAAGGTAAGTAAAATGATTACTGATAATGAACTTTGTGAATTTAAACAATCGCTGTTTACTGGCGTTACGGTTGGAATTGGCTCTATAATTTTACTTTTTTCATCAGGGGTGAGAGTGTTAATACAATGCCCGTTTCAATGTGAACAAAAAGAACATTCTCATATGGGGCATGGTGAAGCAGTTTTAACGAGTAATTTTCTTTTTCCTTTTCTTAATGAAAAAGTTGAATTATGTGTTTTTTTAAATGGTGAAACATTAAAAATATCCTTTGGATGTGAAGGGTGTATATATATATATCCTGAGAGAAATGGACTGGAGTCTTATGTAATTACTACAAATCAAGGGGATTATCCTATAGTTGTTTATTGACAAAACTCTCAACTACATTTGAATTACTATGCCTCTGAAATAGTAACTCACCTGAACGGATTTACTAACTACAGGCGTTGGTGGGAATGTTAGGCAATAATTAAGAGGTGAATGTTCTTTTATCCTTCGGATAGAACTTTATAACTATGATTAGATATGTGGAAAGTCTGACTTAGTTAATGTATGTATAAATCATGTTATTTTTAATGTGTTTTGTGTTTTGTGTTTTGTGTTTTGTGTTTTGTGTTTTGTGTTTTGTGTTTTGTGTTTTATGTTTTATGTTTTATGTTTTATGTTTTATGTTTTATGTTTTATGTTTTATGTTTTATGTTGGGTGTTTTTTTATCGCAGGTACCTTAAGATTTTTTTCGACTACATCTTCGATAATAAAAAATATAAAACTATATTTTTTAGTTGGTTTTTTGTTTGCGTAGATGCGTAGATGCGTAGATGCGTAGATGCGTAGATGCGTAGATGCGTAGATGCGTAGATGCGTAGATGCGTAGATGCGTAGATGCGTAGCGTTAAGTTTTTTTATGCAAGGTAATTAAAGCTTTGGTGGTTTTGTTTCTTTTTATCATGTGAAAGTTTAAATTAATGGCATTTTTAATTTTTTTGTTAATAGGTAGCGAATTTTATTTTGGTGGTGGATTTAAATGAAAGGAGTAGGAAGATGGAGGTTGTTCAATATATCTTCAGTGTGCAATTTCCATCCATGCCGCTTAGCCTACTATACATTGAGTTTTCATATGGTTTAGATTCGGCTGCAGTTTTTTATAATGATTTTTTCCTTATGATTTCGCTGTTTTAATATTCACTAAAGAAGGGGGGGTATGAAAATATTTAAAATAACAACCTTGAGTTGAATTATCTATAACCTCTTAAAAAAAACGCTTTAAGGAATGCTTATCAAAAACCACGTTCACGTTAAATGTTGAATACCATCTGGATTCAGCATGAACGCCGAAACTCCTCATTATAAAGACATGCTTTCAAAACCTCCCCACCACCCTTTCCCTCAACCACCTATGCCCCAAATCCCGGTGCGATCGCTCATGCCACAGCATCACCAGCTCAAAGCCCGGAATCGCCATCGGCGGTAGCACGGTCATCAACCCCGGCATCATCGCCGCCACTCTCTCCGGCATCAACGCCACCAAATCGCTGGTGCTCAGCACGCTGCCCATCAACAGAAAGTGGGGCACAGAGAGCACCACTTTCCGGCTCAATCCTCTGGCTTCCAGCACCTTATCCGTCACCCCGCGAAAGCCGCCGCCGTCGGGCGATACCACTACATGCTCCAACGCGCAGAGCGCTTCGGCGGTGATATCAGAGTGCAGGGCGGGATGACCCTGACGTCCTGCCACCACGTAGCGCTCCTGAAATAGCGGGCGGATATGCAGCCCGTCTGGCACGCCGTCACGCAAATGAAGCACCAGATCGACCGTGCCTTTTTCCAACTGCTGCGCGATCAACGCGGGTTTCATATCCAGAATGGCAAGCCGGGTACCGGGTGCGTCCTGACGTAATGCAGCCATCAGGGGAACCAGTGCCGTCTGGGCACCGTAATCCGTGGCCGCTACGCGCCACTCCTGAACGGCGTCAGTAGGGATAAACGGGCCTGGCGCAGCAACCACCTCATCGATCATGCCGCTCAGTTGCTCAAGCGAAAGGCGTAACGCCTCGGCGCGCGCGGTGGGGCGCATGCCGTGAGATACCGGAATCAGCAGGGGATCGTTAAACCACTCACGCAGGCGCTCAAGCCGGGCACTGACAGAAGGCTGAGAAAGATTAAGCCGCTGCGCGGTCCGGCTCACGCTGTTTTCCTGTAACAGCACATTCAGGGTCATTAACAGGTTGAGATCGGGTTTCATGGTATCAGTCTTGCCTATAGTGAATATCCATTCATTTACTTTTACTGATAGCACATTCGGATGCAGGCTACATCTCAGATTCCCATCAAAGCAGGTGATTTTATGAATGTGTTAATCGTTGTTGCTCACCCTGAACCTCATTCTCTTAACGGCGCGCTGGCGCGTTTCTCCGTCAGCCACCTGGAGCAGTTGGGCCATCAGGTGCGCGTTTCCGATCTCTATGCCATGAACTGGGAGGCGCGCGTATCGCCCGCAGATACGCAGCATCGCCAGAATGCCGAACGGTTTGATCCCTCTTTTGAATCCACCCAGGCTTTTGAAGGCGGCTTCCAGAGTGAAGATATTGTGCAGGAACAGGAAAAGCTGTTGTGGGCCGATGCGGTAATTTTACAGTTTCCGCTCTGGTGGTTTTCCATGCCGGCAATCATGAAAGGCTGGATCGATCGTGTTTACGCCTGCGGCTTTGCCTATGGCGTGGGGGAGCACTCAGATACGCACTGGGGCGACCGCTATGGCGAAGGTACGCTGGCAGGGAAGCGTGCGATGCTGGTTGTCACGATGGGCGGATGGGAGTCCCACTACAGCCCACGCGGCATCAACGGCCATATTGATGACATCCTGTTCCCTATTAAGCACGGCATCTTGTTTTATCCCGGTTTTGACGTCCTGCCGCCTTTCACGCTTTATCGCACCGGCCGCACCGACAGCGCGCGCTTTGCAGCAGTGTGTGCAGAACTTGGCGAGCGGCTGGATAATCTGTTTGTGACCGAACCTGTTGCCTATTATCGGCAAAACGACGGCGATTACACGATACCGTCTCTGACTTTACGTGACGATCTCGCCGCCGGTGAACAGGGGCACCAGGTTCATCTCCGCAAACAGTAACAGCAGACAGTAACAGACGATTGGGTCAGATTCCCGCACGCGGGGCTCGTCTGGCCCGCCTTCATTTTTTTAAAATAAGCCTTGCATGCATCAGCAGGATATGACCTAATGAATCGTCGGTTTGATTAACAGACACTATCAAAGTAAGTAACCAAAGCAGTTCTCATCTCTAAGCCTGTCGCGAGACATTCCTTCTTTTTGAGTCTTCTCTTACGTTCTGATTAAAATCTGTTCTCAGGCCATTACGCCGGAAGGCTCTATTATTAAGGAATTAAACATGTCTAACAAAATCCGCGGTACCGTTAAATGGTTCAACGCAGAGAAAGGCTTCGGTTTCATCTCTCCTCAGGACGGCAGCAAAGATGTATTCGTACATTTCTCTGCAATCCAGGGCACAGATTTCCGTTCATTAGATGAAGGTCAACAAGTTGAGTTTACAGTAGAAAATGGTGCCAAAGGCCCAGCTGCTGCGAACGTTGTTGGTCTCTAAGGACTGAAAATTACGAGTTTTAAATGTCCTCACTGTAGTGGCTCGCAGTACAGAAAATCACATTTCGATGTGACAAGAGCCAACCCGCATGGAGCGAAATGCATTTTTTGCAAAACGATCGTTGTTCAAATCAACACGACCAGGATTGCAGCTCAGAGTCAGCCACAGGCACTCTGAAAAGGCTAAAGAGCTCTATAGCGTTGTTGCATTTACCGTAATAAGAGGCTGCCATTGGCAGCCTTTTTTATTTCCCTTATAACCCCTTTCCCGCTGCTATTTACTAAACCATCAGGGCAAGAACGCCGCCCCAAAACAGCAGACAAAAAACAACAGCCGCAATCCAACTCAACTGACGTGCACGCCCGCGAAACAAGGGCTTACGAGCAACGGGTAGCGCTTCACTATGCATATTTATATTCTCAAGTGGTGGATATCAAGCCTCACTGGGCAGGGGTAAGCTGCCCGTTACGTCTTAGCTCGCGGCTTCCATTGCTTTAAAAATCACGTCAGACAGCTCATTCAGTTCAAACTTAGCGACATAGCCATCGGCACCCACTTTGCGCACGTGATCTTCGTTCGCGCTGCCAGAAAGTGATGAGTGGATCACCACCGGAATATGGCGCAGTGTCGTATCGCGCTTGATGTTACGTGTCAGCGTAAAGCCGTCCATCTCCGGCATTTCCAGATCGGTTAACACCAACGCAATCTTGTCATGGATGGATTCGCCCTGCGCCTGAGCCTGCTGGTGCATCTCTTTAATTTTTTCCCATGCTTCAAGGCCGGTATTACACATGATGGCAGGAATGCCCATGCTCTTCAGGCCCTGCTCCAGCAACTGACGGGCAACTTTAGAATCTTCTGCCACAATCGCCACCGAACCCGGCTTCATTTTGAACTGACGCTCTTTAGGCGCTTCAGGCTCAACGCCGCGCACCGAGGGGATGATGTCATACAGAATTTGCTCAACATCCAGCACCATAGCCAGATTGCTTTTTTGTTCATCGTCATCAAGGCAGGCGATACTGGTGATATTACGACCACCGATCCCGGCTTCCGCCGTATGCACCTGGCTCCAGTTAAGGCGCACGATGTTTTCTACTGACTCAACGGCAAACGCCTGGGTGTTACGCGCGTACTCAGTCACCAGCAGCAGGTTCAGCCCCGTTTCTGGAACACAGCCTGCTACGGCAGGTAAATCAATCACCGGAATAAATTGCCCACGAATGCTGGCCATGCCGAGCAACGGTGAACGCATGCCTGCTGCTTTGGTAATCGGCGGCATCGGTACAATTTCACGCAATTTAAATACGTTGATACCAAACAGCTCTGATTTACCTTTTAACTGGTCAGAGCCCAGGCGAAACAGCAGCAGCTCAAATTTGTTCGATAGCGCGAGATTCGCTCTCTCGTCGATCTCTTTCTGAAAATTATCCATTGTTGCCTCAGCATCAGCGCAGCAGGTGAAAAGGGGTGTGATGAAGTTATCGGCAGCAAGTGAAAAAAGGTGAGAGGGGAAAATCCAACAGCAGCATATTATTCTTGTGCCAGGCTTAACAGTGATAACTAAACATGGACACCTTTCCCCTTAAAGGAGTACGAGATGAAGAAAGTGTTACTGGCAACGCTGTT
>Ga0308158_10001399_pt1 | contig 26249 bp, 24 predicted proteins | sample PhyBR2_FD_201038 | JGI IMG/M metagenome (GOLD analysis project Ga0308158, IMG submission 201038) | Phyllosphere microbial communities from UC Gill Tract Community Farm, Albany, California, United States - DLSLB.R2 | ecosystem: Host-associated > Plants > Phyllosphere > Unclassified | place: USA... | reverse complement strand
CCGCTCCTCCTACCGCGCCGGCCGCCTCTGGGCCACCGCCATGCGCAAAAAAGGCCGCGACATCCCCGCCGAACTCGCCCACATCGCCGAAGGCATCCAGGACTCCGGCACCACCCGCCAGGAAGCCAGCACCCTCCTCGCTGCACACTCGTGACGTCTCCTTTGTGAAGTGGCAGAGGGCCGGACGCCGGAAGACTCCAGCGTCCGGCCCTTTGGTTTAAGTCACGTAGAATTGAGGCACTATGGCGAAATCCCCTGACTCCAGCAACTCCACCCCGGCGGGCTCAAGCGCGGTGAAGCGCGGCCTGTTCACGCGCAAGCCCAAGGAAGCTAAGGCCAAGAAGCCCAGCAGGCTCAAGCAGATCGGCGAGGTCTTCACCATGACCCGCCGCCACGACCCCATGGTTCCGTGGCTCATGCTGCTGGTGTTCCTCGGTGTTGTGGCCGTGAGCTTCCTGGTGGGTTTCTGGCTGGATAACTGGATTACCGGCCTGATCATCGGCATTCCGCTCGGCCTGCTGGCGGCCACCTTCATTCTGTCCCGGCGCGCTGAGCGTGCTGCGTTCGCGCAGATCGAAAACCAGCCCGGAGCTTCGGGCGCTGCCCTGGGCACGCTCCGCCGCGGCTGGATCACCGAAGAGCAGCCCGTGGCCGTCAACCCGCGCACGCAGGATGCCGTGTTCCGCGCCGTAGGCCGTCCCGGCGTCGTCCTTGTCAGCGAGGGCCCCGCCCACCGGGTGAAGCCGCTGCTCGATGCCGAGCGCAAGCGCCTGGCGCGAATCCTGCCCAACGTTCCTGTCCACACCATCCAGACCGGCCGCGGCGAAGGCCAGGTGCCGCTGAGCCAGGTGGCCAAGCAGATGGGCAAGATGAAGAACGAACTGACCAAACTTGAAGTCAGCACGGTATCCAAGCGCATCGCGTCCATGGGCAGCAGGCTTCCCATTCCCAAGGGCATCGACCCCTACAAGGCCCGTCCCAACCGCGGACGCTAGCTGGTTGAACGCCCCGGTACCGGCACTGCCGGCAGCCGGGGCGTTTTTCTTTCTGCCCAAACAGCCGCGCGCAGCCCTCCCATCACATGTGCGGCCAGCGCACCGCCCGACGACAGGACATGACCATGCCCCTCAGGACAACAGTGATCCGCGCCTTCCGCATCCTCGCCGTGGCCGAGGCCTGCAGTTGGGCCGCGCTCCTCGCCGGCATGTATTTCAAATGGATTGCCGGCACCACGGAGCTCGGCGTCCAGTTGTCGGGCCCCGTCCACGGTGCCCTGTTCATCGGATACGGGGTCGCCGCGCTCATGCTGTGGCGGGTGCAGCGCTGGCCGTTCCTGGTGGCCGTGCTGGCAGGTGTCTCGGCGATCTTCCCGTTCGCCACCCTCCTGTTCGAACGCTGGGCCGGGCGCCGCGGGTACCTCAGCGCTGCCCGCGCAGCGGACGCCCCGGCCCTCGAGTCCAGCCGCGCCTAGCGGGACAGGCCTGCCGCAGTGGACTCCGTTGAGCAGGGACTGACGTCACAGCCGCCGCAGGAAGCCGGGACGCCGCGCACGCGCGCGCAGGGACGCAGGCGGGTAATCGCTCTCCTCTCCCTGCTGGGGGCAACCCTGTTCTGGGCCGGCAACTACGTGGTGGGCGCCGGCGCTGTCCACAGCATCGACCCCCTGAGCCTGGTCTTCCTGCGGTGGGCGATCGCACTGGTGCCGCTGCTGCTGATAGCCCAGCTTGTGGAGAAGCCCTGCTGGCGGTCCGTTGCAGCTGCGTGGCCGTGGCTGCTGGCGCTCAGCGTGTGCGGGCTCCTGGGCTACAACCTTCTCCTGTATTTCGCCCTGGAACACACCGATGCGTTCAATGCCTCGCTGATCAACGCGTTCAATCCGGCGCTGATCACGCTGGCGGCCGCAGTGTTCCTGCGCGAGCGGCTCACGCCGATGGCCGTCGCCGGCGTCGTGATGGCGCTGGCGGGTGTCCTCATCGTCATCAGCGGAGGGAATGTGGGCCGGCTGGCCACTGCCGGCTTCGGCACCGGCGAGATGCTGATGGTGGGGGCGGTGGTTGTCTGGACGGCCTACACGGTCATTGGCCGCCTGGCACCCAGGATCCCGCCGATCACAGCTACGGCAGTGCAGGCAGCCGTGGCGGTGGCCCTCCTGGCCCCGGTGCGGTTCGCAACGGGCGGCCTGGCTCTTCCTGGGACGGGCAGTGCCTTGGCGTCATTGCTCTTCATCGCGATTTTTCCGTCGGTACTGTCCTACGTGCTGTGGAACCGCGCCCTGACGGTCCTGCCGGCGGCCGGTGCCGGCGTGTTCCTCAACCTGATCACTGTCTTCACCGCAGTCCTGACCATTCTCGCCGGACAGGTCCACACAGCCGCGCAGTTTGTGGGTGGTGCCATCGTCGTCGGCGGCGTGATCGTCACTAATGCGAGGGCCTTCCGGCGGAAGCACCCGGCGGGCGTTTAGAGCGGCGATGGCCATCGGGCGCCGTTGCCCGTAGTGCGCCGTTGTCCTTGGTGTGCCGTTGCCCTTGGTGGGGCCGTTGCCCGCGGGAGGCCCGAGCCTCAGCGCCGGATGAGGAGCGTATTCATGGCCTTGTCGTGCAGGCCGCGCTGGTCGGGGTCGAAAATGACTGCGGGGATAACCAGGCAGAGGAGCACTGCCCTGACCAGGCCGGCAAGCGGTCCCGGAGTGCCGCCTCCCGGCTTGATCACCGCGATGCCCATGATGCGGTGGCCGATGCTGTAGCCGAGGGTGCCTACCAGCAGGGTCTGTTCAATGGCGAAGACCGCCAGCGTGGCCCAGGAATCGCCGCCAAAGGCAAAGTTGCTGATGAGCAAGGCGATGCCCCAGTCGATCATGATCGCAACGATCCTGCGCCCCGCCCGGGCAATGGAGCCGGGACCGGACTCCGGCAGCCCCAGGCGTTCCCCCGGATACTTTGAGATGCCGGAGGTGTCAGGTCCGGTGAGCCAGGAGCCAATGTCTTTGCGATCTACCACCGTCCAAGTTTACCGACCCCGGGGGCAGCAGGGCGCCCACACTGTGGATGGGGCTCGACCACAGTGTGGACGGACGATAGCGTGGTCATAGCAGGGCATTCTGTAACCTGCCCGAAACAATGCGGACATGGACGGGAAATGCCGAATCCATAGTCTGTTAGAAGTTTCAAGCAATCCCCCGGCAGGTACACGCGACAGGGACAACATGCGTTCTCCCTGATTTTGGATTGCGCTGGATCACATGGCGTGCATGCCAGATATTTACATATGCGTTAGGAGCATAGATGTTCAAGACTGCGGACGAAGTCCTCAAGTTCATCAAGGACGAAGATGTAAAGTTCGTCGATATCCGCTTCACCGACCTTCCGGGTGTCCAGCAGCACTTCAACGTCCCCGCGAAGAGTGTTGACGCTGATTTCTTCGTCAACGGACAGCTCTTCGACGGTTCCTCCATCCGCGGATTCCAGGGCATCGCCGAATCTGACATGCAGCTGATCCCGGACGTCACCACCGCGTTCCTGGACACCTTCCGCATGGAGAAGACCCTCGCGCTGAACTTCTCGATCGTCAACCCGCGCACTGGTGACCCGTACCACCGCGACCCCCGCGGCGTAGCCGAGAAGGCCGAGGCCTACCTGGCCTCCACCGGCATCGCCGACACCGCGTTCTTCGCTCCTGAAGCCGAGTTCTTCGTGTTCGACAACGTCCAGTACCAGTCCTCCCCTGAGGGCAGCTTCTACAAGATCGACTCCGAGGAAGCCCACTGGAACAGCGGCCGCGAGGAAGAAGGCGGCAACCTGGGCTACAAGACCCCCGTCAAGGGCGGTTACTTCCCGGTCTCCCCCACCGACAAGCAGGCTGACCTGCGCGACGCCATGTGCGTTGCCCTGGACGAAGCCGGCCTCGAGGTCGAGCGCAGCCACCACGAAGTTGGGTCCGCCGGCCAGGCCGAGATCAACTACAAGTTCACCACCCTGACCCACGCTGCCGATGACCTGCAGAAGTTCAAGTACGTCATCAAGAACACCGCTGATGCCTGGGGCAAGTCCGTGACCTTCATGCCGAAGCCGGTCTTCGGTGACAACGGCTCCGGCATGCACTGCCACCAGTCGCTGTGGAACGGTGGCGAGCCTCTGTTCTACGACGAGAAGGGCTACGCCGGCCTGTCCGACACCGCCCGCTGGTACATCGGCGGCCTGCTGCAGCACTCCTCCGCTGTCCTGGCCTTCACCAACCCGACGGTGAACTCCTACCGCCGCCTGGTCAAGGGCTTCGAAGCCCCGGTCAACATGGTCTACTCGCAGGGCAACCGCTCCGCCGGCATCCGCATCCCCATCACGGGCTCCAACCCCAAGGCCAAGCGCATCGAGTTCCGCGCACCGGACCCCTCCTCCAACCCCTACCTGGCCTTCGCTGCCCAGCTGATGGCCGGCATTGACGGCATCCGCAACCGCATCGAGCCCCCGGCTCCGATCGACAAGGACCTCTACGAGCTCCCGGCCGAGGAAGCCAAGGACATCCCCAAGGCTCCGGGCACGCTCGAGGAAGCCCTGGAGGCCCTGCGCGAGGACAACGAGTTCCTGCAGGCTGGGGGCGTCTTCACCCAGGACCTGATCGACACCTGGATCGAGTACAAGTACGAGAACGAGATCCGTCCGCTGTCCCTGCGCCCGAACCCCTACGAGTTCGAGCTCTACTACGGCGTCTAGTCTGCGGCCTGCCCCGCAGGAGCGCTGAAGCAGCAAAGGCGGCCACCGGTTCATCCGGTGGCCGCCTTTTGCGTTGTCCGGGCCGTCAAGGCCGCGGACGGAGACCGTAAGGTGGGGGCCCGCCTCCAGACGTGCTGAGACCGGGAGCCGGACCCCCTGACGAATGCCCCCCGAGACGAAGACTGTCCAGCCTTCCCCCCAACAAGGTTGGAGAACACCGCCATCCACATAATCGGGCAAACGCTTGCTAAGCGCAATGCCGGTCCGGCGCGTTACGCCGGTGCGGGGGCAGCGAAGCTGTGGAACATGGTCCGCTGCGGCCCCGCGGAACCGCCGAGGTACGGCCCTGCGTCGACGAAGCCGGCGCGGCGGTACGCGGAGAGGCCCGCATGGTTCTCCTCATTGACGGAAAGTACGACGCCGGACTCGCAGCTTTGGTGCCGGACGGTGAGCCTGCGTGCGGCCTCCACGGCGGCGGTGGCCGCCAGCGTGCCCAGCCCCTTGCCCTGGTGCCGGCTGTCGATGAGGAAGCCCCGCAGCAGCCAGGCCGAGCCGTCGTCGGGCCACCCGGCAAGGCCGGCAGCCCCCGCCTGGAGGGTCAGGACACCGGATGCGTTCCCGCCGGCCTCCACGACGTAGGGGTGCCGTGATTCCTCGGCCAGGCCTGCCAGCGCCATGCGCAGGGGGTCGCCCACGAAACGTTCCTGGCCTGCCAGGAGCGACATGTCCGCGATGGCGCCCAACTGGATGGCGCGGGCATCCGCGTCCAGGTCCCGGAGCGGGATGAGCCAGACCCAGTCAGTGCCCATAGAAGACACGTTCAAAAACAGCCCGGGCGCGGCGGCTCACCCGCAAATAGTCTTCCTCCAGCGCGGCGGCGTGTCCCGGCTCATAGCCGCACCAGCGCGCCACGGCTTCAAGGTCGCGGCGGGAGGATGGCAGGAGATCGGAAGCCTTGCCGTTCCAGATGACATTGGCGGACCGGATGCGGCTGGCCAGCCGCCAGGCCTCGGCCAGCAAACCGGCGTCGGCAGCATCCAGCAGTCCAAGTTCCGCTGCTGCGGTGAGGGCTTCCAGCGTGGACGTGGTCCGGAGTTCCGGGTGTTTCCCGGCATGTTGGAGCTGCAGCAGCTGCACCAGCCACTCAACGTCGCTGAGGCCGCCGCGGCCGAGTTTGAGGTGCCGTGCTGGGTCGGCGCCGCGCGGCAACCGCTCCGATTCCACCCTGGCTTTGATGCGCCGGATCTCCCGTACGTCCTGCTCCGCCACGGTTTCCGGGTACCGGATGGGGTCGATCAGCGAGAGGAAATCAGCGGCCAGGGCATCATCGCCGGCCATGGGCCGTGCCCGCAGGAGCGCCTGGGCTTCCCAGATCAGGGACCAGCGGCGGTAGTACTCGGCGAAGGAATCCAGGGAGCGCACCATGGCCCCGTTTTTCCCCTCGGGACGGAGGTCGGCGTCCATCTGGAGGACCCGTTCCGCCATGATGGCCGGCTTCAGGGGCTGCGTGAGGAGGCTGGACACCTTCGCCACGATGCGGGCCGCCTGTTCCTGCGCCTCCGCTTCGGTAAAGCCGGGGAGCGCCCTGTGGACGTACATGACGTCGGCGTCGGAGCCGTAGCCGATCTCCCGGCCGCCCTGCCGGCCCATGGCCACCACCAGCACCGTGGTTTTGAGCGGGCCGGCGGCAGAGACTATTCCTTCCGCCACCCGCAGCGCGCCCAGGACGGCGGCGCGGTCCGTGTCCGCCAGGGCCCTGCCCACCTGTTCCTGGTCGAGGAGGCCGGCCGAATCGGCGATGGCGATGCGCAGGATTTCCCGCCGCCGGATCAGCCGGATCAGGCGCATGGCACTCTCCGGGTCCTCGTGCCGCGACATCTTTGCCGTGATCTCCTGCCATTGGGCTTCAAAGCCCACGGGAACCAGGTCCTTGTCCTGTCCCAGCCATGCCACCGATTCCGGCGAGACCTCGAGCAGGTCCGCGATGAGCCGGGAGTTGGACAGCATGTGGCACAGGCGTTCAGCGGCGGCGTTGGAGTCGCGGAGCAGGCCCAGGTACCAGTGGGTGGTGCCCAGGGCTTCGCTGACGCGGCGGAAGGCCAGAAGGCCTGCGTCCGGGTCCACGCCCTCGGCGAGCCAGTCGAGCAGGATGGGCAGGAGCTGGCGCTGCAGGGCGGCCCGGCGGCTCACACCGGCGGTCAGCGCCTCAATGTGGCGCATCGCCCCCTGCGGGTCCCGGTATCCAAGGGCCGCAAGCCGTCCCTGCGCCGCCTCGGGGGTCAGCCTGGCGTCCTCGCTGCTGAGTTTGGCTGCCGTATTCAGCAGCGGCCGGTAGAAGATGCGCTCGTGCAGTTCACGGACCGAGCGCTTGGTCCGCTGCCACGCGGACAGCAGGGAGTCCGGGCTGGGCCGTTCGTTGGAGAACGGCCCCAGGACGGCTTTGGCCAACGAGCGCAGTGCCGGCTCCGCCACCGGCATGAGGTGGGTGCGGCGCAGCTGGAACAGCTGGATCCGGTGTTCCAGGAGCCGCAGGTAGCGGTAGGCATTGTCAAAGGCCGCCGCGTCGGAACGGCCAATGTAACCGCCCGCTGACAGGGCAGCGATCGCAGAGGTGGTGTCCCGCCGTCGTAATGTCTCATCCGCCTTGCCATGCACCAGCTGGAGCAGCTGGACGGTGAATTCAACGTCGCGCAGTCCGCCGCGGCCCAGCTTGATCTGGCGCTGCTCCTCGGCGGCCGGAATGTTCTCGGTGACCCGGCGCCGCATCGCCTGGACGGACTCGACGAAGCCCTCCCGGCCGGCCGAGCTCCAGATCAGCGGCGCCACGGCTTCCTCGTACGCCCGGCCCAGTGCGGCGTCGCCCGCGATGGCACGGGCCTTGAGCAGCGCCTGGAATTCCCAGCTTTCGGCCCACCTGGCGTAGTACGTCTCGTGGGAGGCGAGGGTGCGGACCAGCGGCCCCGATTTGCCCTCGGGCCTCAGGTTCGCGTCCACCTCCCACAGTCCGGGTTCCCTCGCGACCGAGGAGATCGCCCGGGAGATGCCGCTCGCCAGCGCCGTGCCGATGGTGTTGGCCTGGGCATCCTCCAGGCTGCCGGCGTCCACGACGTAGATGACGTCGACGTCGGAAATGTAGTTCAGTTCCCGGGCTCCGCATTTGCCCATGCCGATGACTGCCAGGCCGACGTCGGCGACGTCGGCAGCGCTGTGCTGCTCCGCCGCTTCAGCGCGGGATACGGCGAGGGCAGCCTCGATGGCGGCCGCGGCCAGGTCCGCCAGTTCACCGCCCACCGATGGCAGGAAGTCCAGCGGGTCCGCGGCGCAGAGGTCCTTGACGGCGAGGTCCACCAGTCCGCGCCGGTAGGCCGTGCGCAGGGCAGCGTAGGCGTCCGCGCCGGTGGCGGCGGCCACGGGACGTGCGGCGCGGGGGTCGGCGCCCACAGCCTGCAGGAGGGTGGTGCGCAGCCGGCCCGGGTCGGCAGGCAGCGGCTCGGGACTGGCCCGGACCCGGAAGGCCTCCAGGTGTTCCGGGTGCCTGATGAGGAACTCCCCCAGGGCCTCGGAAGCGCCCAGGACCCGGTACATGGGCTCGCTGTCCTCCGCGTCAGCGGCCGCCAGGTCACGCAGCTGCGGGTGCTTTTCAATCAGGCGGACCAGGGACTGCAGGGCAGTGTCCGGGCTCGCGGCCAGCTGCAGCCCGGCAAAGAGCCTGTCTCGGTCCAGCCCCTCAAGTTCGCGCGCGGCAAGGAACCGTTCGCCCTTCTCCAGGTCGCTGAATCCGGCCGCGATCAGGCGGCGTGCCAGGCTCACGCCGGGCACCTAGAGGATGCCGAGGTTGCGCTGCAGCTCGTAGGGCGTCACCTGAAGCCGGTAGTCCTGCCATTCGGCGCGCTTGTTGCGCAGGAAGTGCTCGTAAACCTGTTCGCCCAGGATCTGCGGCATCAGCTCCGAGTCCTCCATGGAACGGATGGCATCGTGCAGGCTGGCCGGGAGCGGGTCATGGCCCATGGCGCGGCGTTCCGCGGAGCTCAGCGACCAGACATCGTCCTCTGCCGCGGCCGGAAGGTCGTAGCCCTCCTCGATGCCCTTCAGGCCCGCGCCGAGCAGCACGGCGTAGGCAAGGTACGGATTCGCGGCGGAGTCGATGCCGCGGTACTCGATCCGGGCGGACTGGCCCTTGCCGGGCTTATACAGCGGCACGCGGACCAGCGCTGAGCGGTTGTTGTGGCCCCAGCTGAGGTAGCTGGGTGCTTCGCCGCCGCCCCACAGGCGCTTGTAGGAGTTGACGAACTGGTTGGTGACGGCCGTGAATTCCGGGGCGTGCTTGAGGATGCCGGCGATGAACTGCCGGGCCGTCTTGGACAGCTGGAACTCAGCCCCTGCTTCGAAGAACGCGTTGCTGTCGCCTTCGAACAGGGAGAAGTGCGTGTGCATGCCGGACCCGGGGTGGTCGGTGAACGGCTTGGGCATGAACGTGGCGTAGGTGCCCTGCTGGAGCGCCACTTCCTTGATGACGGTGCGGAACGTCATGATGTTGTCCGCCGTCTGCAGGGCGTCGGCGTAGCGGAGATCGATCTCGTTCTGGCCCGGGCCTGCCTCGTGGTGGCTGAATTCCACGGAAATGCCGACCGATTCCAGCATGGTCACCGCGGTGCGCCGGAAGTCTTGGGCCACGCCACCGGGGACATGGTCAAAGTAGCCGCCCTCGTCCACCGGAACAGGAGCACCGTTCGGACCCGGCTCGTGCGACTTGAGCAGGTAGAACTCGATCTCGGGGTGGGTGTAGCAGGTGAAGCCCATGTCCGCGGCCTTGGCGAGGGTCCGCTTGAGCACGTTGCGCGGATCGGCGGCGGAGGGCTCGCCGTCGGGGGTCAGGATGTCGCAGAACATCCTGGACGTCTGCTCCGTCTCGCCCCGCCACGGCAGGATCTGGAAGGTGGCGGGATCCGGCTGGGCCAGCATGTCGGATTCGAAAACACGGGCCAGGCCTTCGATGGAGGAACCGTCGAACCCCAGGCCTTCCTCGAATGCGCCCTCGACCTCCGCCGGGGCCAGCGCCACGGACTTCAGCGAACCCACGACGTCGGTGAACCACAGGCGCACGAAACGTACGTCGCGCTCTTCGATTGTGCGCAGGACAAACTCTTGCTGGCGGTCCATGATGGCCTCTTCTCCGGTCAACGTCCATGCTCCGGGGTCCGCGCAAAGGGGAAAGCCGGCAGCAGTTCATCATCACTGTACTAATCATTCGGCGCCGATGCTTGAGCCTGCGCCGTGCGTAACACAGCATTAACCTGGCGGTCCCAAAAACATGCCCCCAGGCGCGGTTTCCAGCGATACCCGGCACCCCGTCCCGGCGCGGAGCTATGGCGCTTATCACCTTTTTGCCGGGATGCCCGCGGTAGCTAGGACGGCCGGTACCGCACTACGCTCATCCCATGGCCTCCAACAGCTCCGACTCCAGCGCGTCCGCAGAAGTACCCGCCCCGTACGGCAACGGCCCCGGCGTGCCGGCTCCTGCCGAACGGAAGCCCGCCAAGGTCCGCATCCACCACCTGCAGCAGGCCAAGCGTGACGGCACCAGGTTCGCGATGCTCACGGCGTACGAGCAGTACACGGCCGAGATCTTCGATGCTGCCGGCATCGAGGTGCTCCTGGTCGGAGACTCAGCGTCCAACAACGTCTTTGGCAATGAGACCAGCCTCCCGGTGACCGTTGACGAACTGCTCCCCCTCTGCCGGGCGGTGGCAAGGTCCGCCAAGCGTGCCCTGGTGGTGGCTGACCTCCCGTTCGGCAGCTACGAGGTCAGCGCGGAACAGGCCGTCAGCGCCGGCGTCAGGTTCTTGAAGGAAGGGCTGGCCCACGCGGTGAAGATCGAGGGCGGGAAGTACTACGCCCCCACGGTCCGCGCGATGGTGCAGGCGGGCATCCCCGTGATGGCCCACATCGGCTTCACACCCCAGAGCGAACACGCCCTGGGCGGCTACCGCGTGCAGGGCCGCGGCGACGACGCCCAACGGCTGATCGAGGACGCCCGCGCCCTCGAGGAGGCCGGCGCGTTTTGCGTGCTGATGGAGATGGTGCCGGCCGAGACTGCCGCAGCGGTTGATGCCGCCGTGGGCGTGCCCACCGTGGGTATCGGGGCGGGGAACGCCACCACGGGCCAGGTCCTTGTCTGGCAGGACATGGCCGGGCTTCGCGGCGGCCGGATGGCCAAATTCGTCAAGCAGTACGCGGACCTGCGCAGCATACTGCACGACGCCGCCACCGCCTACGGGGACGACGTCCGCTCCGGCACGTTCCCCGGCCCGGAACACTCGTTCTAGGCAGGAAACAGCCCGTCAGTCGTCGTCGCCCTTTTCCCAGGCCTCGTTGCGCGCCCGGACCTTCTCGATGGCGTGCTCAGCCTCTTCGCGGGTCTTGTAGGGCCCAATGAGCTGGCTCCAGTCCGACAGCCGGTCCTCTTCCACTTCGTGGGTATTGACGTTGAACCAGTACTCAGTCATCGTTGCTCCTCGTTCCGGCGACAGGAATCCCGGGGTGATCCACGTAACACAAACACTTACGCGCCCCTCCCCAGCTTGTCGGTTGTTAGGCGTTCTGTGGTGCCTTATATGATCAATCTATGCCTTCCCTTGCCTCGACTGCACCCATTGGCACCCTCACCCCGGGTACCCTGAGTCCGCAGCGTCCCGTCCCGGCGTCCATCCCCCGTCCGGAATACGTCGGCAAGCCGGCACCCGCCAAATTCACCGGCTCCGAAGTCAAGTCTGCGGAGACCATCGAGAAGATCCGGATTGCCGGCAAGATCGCGGCGCAGGCCATCGTGGAGGTGGGCAAGCACATCCAGCCGGGTGTCACCACCGACGAGCTGGACAAAGTGGGCCACGAATTCCTGCTGGACCACAACGCCTACCCGTCCACGCTCGGTTACCGCGGATTTCCCAAGTCGCTGTGTTCCTCCTTGAACGAGGTCATCTGCCACGGCATCCCGGACAGCACCGTGGTCCAGGACGGCGACATCCTGAACATCGACATCACGGCCTACCTCAACGGCGTCCACGGAGACACCAACTACACGTTCCTGGTGGGGGACGTGGACGAGGAATCCCGGCTCCTGGTGGAGCGGACGCAGGAGTCGCTGAACCGGGCCATCAAGGCTGTGGCGCCGGGGCGTGAAATCAACGTCATTGGCAGGGCCATCCAGTCCTATGCAAAGCGCTTTGGCTACGGCGTGGTCCGCGACTTCACCGGCCATGGCGTCGGAGAGGCCTTCCACACCGGGCTCATCATCCCGCACTACGATGCCGCCCCCGCCTACAACACAGTGATCCAGGCGGGGATGGTGTTCACCATCGAGCCGATGCTCACGCTGGGTACGGTGGAGTGGGACATGTGGAGCGACGACTGGACCGTGGTCACCCGGGACCGCAAACGCACCGCCCAGTTCGAGCACACCCTGCTGGTCACCGAGACCGGCGCCGAAATCCTTACCCTGCCGTAGCCTGGCCCGTGCCCCCCTGGGCATGCTGCCGGTGCAGACCGGACACCTGTTACGGGCCGCCCCCAAAGCCGCCCCTTTTCCTGCCCGCCCCTGTCAAGAACGGAATCCCATTGGCCAAGAAGGACGAGAAGTCGCACAAGAACGCACCGCTGATCGGCATCGACATCGGTGGTACGGGCATCAAGGGCGGCATTGTCGACCTGAAGAAGGGCAAGCTCCTCGGAGAACGCTTCCGGGTGCCCACCCCGCAGCCCGCCACCCCTGAGGCCGTAGCCGAGGCCGTGGCCCTGGTGGTGGCCGAACTCTCGGCACGCCCCGAGGCCCCGGAAGCCGGCTCCCCCGTGGGCGTGACCTTTCCCGGCATCATCCAGCACGGCGTGGTCCACTCCGCAGCCAATGTGGACAAGAGCTGGCTGGACACGGACATCGACGCCCTCCTCACGGCCCGGCTCGGCCGGCCGGTGGAAGTCATCAATGATGCGGACGCCGCAGGCCTGGCAGAGGCACGTTACGGGGCCGGCGAAGGCGTCGCCGGCACTGTCCTGGTGATCACGCTCGGTACCGGCATCGGTTCAGCCTTCATCTTTGACGGAAAGCTGGTTCCCAACGCAGAGCTGGGGCACCTTGAAATTGACGGCCACGATGCCGAATCCAAGGCGTCCGCCGTTGCCCGCGAACGTGACGGGCTGTCCTGGGACGAGTACAGCGTGCTCCTGCAGCGCTACTTCTCGCACGTGGAGTTCCTGTTCTCGCCGGAACTGTTCATCGTGGGCGGCGGGATTTCAAAGCGCGCCGACGAGTACCTTCCCAACCTCAAACTCCGCACCCCGATTGTCCCGGCGGTCCTCCGCAACGAGGCAGGCATCGTGGGTGCGGCGCTGGAAATCGCGCTCCAGCACAACCTGGCGAAATAGGAGTGGTGCCGGTGGCGGCTGCGGCTTCCCCTCCGCTGCCGCCACCGGAGTTTTAGAGGGGAGTCTTCTCGGAGCTCTTGGCTGCGCCCTTGGCGCCTTCCCCGGCCTCGTGGCGGAGCAGGGCAATGGCAGTCTCGAAGTCCTCGAGGGACTCAAAGGCCTGGTACACGCTGGCGAAGCGAAGGTAGGCTACCTCGTCGAGTTTCTGCAGCGGCCCGAGGATCACCAGGCCCACCTCGTGCGCATCGATTTCGGCGGCGCCCGAGGCACGGATCTGCTCTTCGACTTCCTGGGCCAGCATGGCGAGGTCATCCTCGCTCACGGGGCGCCCCTGGCACGCCTTGCGCACGCCGTTGATGACCTTGCTGCGGCTGAAGGGCTCGCCCACGCCGGAACGTTTGATCACGGACAGGCTGGTGGTTTCCACCGTGGTGAACCGGCGGCCGCATTCCGGGCATTGCCGGCGCCTGCGGATGGCCGAGCCGTCATCAGCCATCCGGCTGTCCACCACGCGGGAATCAGGGTTGCGGCAGAACGGGCAGTACATGGCGTTCCCCCTTTTCGGTTGTGGTGTGCAACGGCGTTGGAAGCCACCAGCACCGCCGGGGGGCGATGCCGTGGCGTTCCCAGTTTACGGGCAGATGTGGGGTAATAACAATCCTGTAATTACTACATGTAGTGGTATCACCGATCGCCCGGGAACCGGGCCGTCACCGCGTCCCCGTGGGCCGGAAGATCCTCGGCCCGGGACAGGCTCACGATGTGTCCGCTGACCTCGGCCAGGGCTTCCCGGCTGTAGTTGACCACCTGGATGGCGCGCAGGAAGGTGGTGACGTTCAACCCGGAGGAAAAGGCTGCCGTACCGCTGGTGGGCAGCACGTGGTTGGAGCCGGCGCAGTAGTCGCCAAGGCTGACGGGGCTGTAGTCCCCCACGAAGATCGCGCCCGCGTTCCGGATGCGGGCGGCCACGGCGGCAGCGTCCCGGGTCATGATTTCCAGGTGCTCCGCTGCGTACGCGTCACAGGCAGCGATTCCCTGCTCGAGGCCGTCCACCAGCACGACGCCGGACTGAGGACCGGACAGCGCCTCCTGCACCCTGGCCGAGTGCTTGGTGGCGGCGGCCTGCAGTGCCAGTTCAGCACGCACGGCGGCGGCGAGCTCCTCGGAATCGGTAATGAGGACCGAGGCTGCCTTCGGATCGTGCTCCGCCTGGCTGAGCAGGTCGGCGGCAACCAGGGCGGGCTGGGCGGAGTCGTCCGCCAGGATGGCGATCTCCGTGGTTCCGGCCTCTGAATCAATGCCGACGACGCCCTTAACCAGGCGTTTGGCCGTGGCAACGAAGATGTTGCCGGGGCCGGTGACCACGTCCACGGGCTCCAGGGCCGGACCTGCCTCCGTCGCTTCGACGCCGTAAGCGAAGGCGGCAATGGCCTGGGCCCCGCCGATGGCGTAGACCTCAGTGATGCCCAGCAGCGCCGCCGCCGCCAGGATGGTGGGGTGCGGCAGCCCGCCGAACTCCTTCTGGGGCGGCGAGGCCAGGGCGATGGACTCCACACCCGCCGCCAGTGCTGGCACGACGTTCATGATCACCGATGACGGGTACACGGCAAGGCCGCCGGGAACGTACAGCCCCACGCGGGCCACCGGAACCCAGTTCTGGCTGACCACTGCGCCGTCGCCCAGTTCTACGTCGACATTGCGCGGGCGCTGCCCCTCCGCGAACTTCCGTGCCCTGCTGATGGATTCCTCCAGGGCAGCCCGCACGGCCGGATCCAGCTGGTCCAGCGCTGCGGCGAGTGCCTCCCCGGGGACCAGCGGGTGCTCCTGCGCCACGCCGTCGAACCGTTCGGCCAGCTCGGCCAGCCCCGCGAAGCCGCGCTCCCGAACGGCGGAAATGATCTGCAGGACCTTTTCCTCGGCGTCCGCCACGGTCTGTCCCTTGGCGCGTGGCACCGCGGCGCGCAGTGCCGGGAGGCTCAGGTGGCGGCCCCGAAGGTCAATGGTGCGGAACTCGACGGCGGCGGTCACGGGGGCGGGAAACTCCGGGGATGTGGTCACCGCTCTATTTTACGGGGCTGTGCACGCCTGCTGTTTCCGCGCCGGCTGAATCAGGCTTTCTGCCCGTGGCGCCCACCAGTTCCAGGATGAAGACCGACACGGCCGTGGCCGCGGGCCAGAGCAACAGGACCGGCCACGCCCGCAGGGAAAAGGCGATGCTGGCGTTTGCCGACGTATCGACGGCCGGACCCCACAGCCGTCCCGCCAGGACACCTGTCCCCCAGGCCACGGCGCTGCCCGCGAACGCCCCGGCCAGGCCGGTGAGCAGTGCCGCCTGCGGGTCCGGACGCTTGCCGTCCGCCAGGAATACGGCCAGCAGGCAGCTGGCCAGCACCAGGATGCCTGCGAGCGTGAGATCGCGCGGCAGCCAGACCAGGGGCACGGTGCCGGCCGCCAGGGCTGGGTCGCGGGTGATCAGGTTCAATCCGCCCGGGGCAAGGACCCACCAAAGGATGCCCGCCGGAATGCCCGCGGCCGCCGGGACCAGCAGCAGGGACCATGGCAGCAGCCGCCTGGCGGGGCGGGCGAAGTTCGTCATGCAACACACCTTAACAAAGGTTCCTGCAAGGCCATCCGCCGTGGTGCGGCCGCCGCCTGTTTTCCCGCCGTGACCGTGGGCCAATACGCTTGGGGAAAGAGTTACGCCACTTAGTTCAGGAGTTCCGGTGACCGACAACAGCGAGCCGTTCGAGCAGACGTTCAGGGAGATGTTCCGCCGGCATGCCGCGGGCGTCGCCATCATCACCGTGAATTACCAGGATGAGCCCTACGGCTTCACGGCAACCTCCGTGGCGTCCCTGTCGGCGAAGCCGCCGCGCTTCACGTTCAACATGGCGCGCAGCTCCAGGTCCTGGCCCGCCGTGGCCAACACCCAGTACCTGGGGGTGCACATGCTGGGGCTGGAGAACCAGGAGCTGGCGGCCCGCTTTGCCCGCCCCGGCAACCGCTTCGAAGGCAACCACTGGGAGATCGGTCCGCACGGGGTGCCCATCCTCAAGGATGTTGCCGGCTGGCTGATCGGCGAGATCCAGATGCGGCTCTCGTTCGAGAACAACGCCGTGGTGGTGGTCCAGGTAGTGGACGGCCAGGTGGGCGGCGAAGGATCGCCGCTGCTGTACCACGGCGGCGCCTATGGGCAGCCGGTGCCGCTGGACTACGAGATCTGACGTCCACGGACCGGCGCAGCAAAAAGGCGGCCGACGGCGGGAGGTGATTCCCGCCGTCGGCCACCTGTTTGTCAGGCGTCCAGGCAGGCCGGGCCCAGCAGGACTTTCAGGTCGCCGAACAGCGACGGGCTGGGGTTCACCCGAAGGTGGACGGGCAGGCCCATGATTTCGGTCCGGGTGTCCCCCTGCAGGTGCAGCCGCACCTCCGAGTTGCCCCGGTGGGTGCGCAGGACGTCGCCGAGCTCCGTGACCACGGCCTCGGTGGCCTTGTGGGTGGGCATGGTGATGACCAGGGGCCCGTGCAGCCCTTCGCTCAGGTCCGGAACGGACAGCTCCATGCAGTTGAGCGTGATGGCGCCGTCGTCGCGCTTCTGCAGCCGGCCCTTGACCACCACGATCAGGTCCTCCGCCAGTACTGAGGCGATCGGCCCATAGACCTGCCCGAAGAACATGACTTCGATCGAGCCGCCCAGGTCTTCCACCTCGGCCCGGGCGTAGGCATTGCCGCTGGCTTTTGCGATGCGGCGGCTCAGGGACGTGATCATGCCGGCGATCGTGATGATCGCTCCGTCCTGCGGCCCGTCCTCGCCGATGATGGAGGTAATGCTCATCTCTGCATGCTGGGCCAGGAGTCCCTCCAGGCCCTGCAGCGGGTGGTCCGACACGTACAGGCCCAGCATGTCCCGTTCGAAGGAGAGCTTGTCCTTCTTTTCCCACTCGGGCAGGTCCGGGATCTCGATGCTCAGGGAGGACGATTCCGCTCCGGCGTCTTCGAAACCGGCGAAGAGGTCGAACTGGCCGATGGCCTCGTTGCGCTTGAGGGTGATGACGGAGTCGATGGCCTCTTCGTGGATCATGGCCAGGGCGCGGCGGTGGTGGCCCAGCGAATCGAACGCGCCGGATTTGATCAGGGACTCGATGGTCCGCTTGTTGCAGACCACGGCCGGGACCTTCATCAGGTAGTCCTTGAAGGAGGTGAACGCTCCCTCGCTTTCGCGGGCTGCCACCATGGCTTCCACGGCGTTGACGCCCACGTTACGGATGGCGCCCATGCCGAAGCGGATGTCGTTGCCCACTGGAGTGAAGTTCAGGGCTGACTCGTTGACGTCCGGCGGAAGCACGGTGATGCCCATGCGCCGGCACTCGTTGAGGTAGATGGCCGACTTGTCCTTGTCATCGCCCACCGAGGTCAGCAGCGCCGCCATGTATTCAGGGGCGTAGTGGGCCTTGAGGTAGGCGGTCCAGTACGAGATCACGCCATAGGCGGCCGAGTGGGCTTTATTGAAGGCGTAGTCGGAGAAGGGCAGCAGGATGTCCCAGAGGGTCTTGACGGCCTCCATGGAGTAGCCGTTGTCCTGCATGCCCTGGGAGAAGCCGGCGAACTGCTTGTCCAGCTCGGATTTCTTCTTCTTGCCCATGGCGCGGCGGAGGATGTCTGCCTGGCCCAGCGAGTAGCCGGCCAGCTTCTGCGCCACGGCCATGACCTGCTCCTGGTACACGATCAGGCCATAGGTCCCACCGAGGATTTCCTTGAGGGGCTCCTCCAGCTCCGGGTGGATGGGGATGACTTCCTGGATCCCGTTCTTGCGCAGCGCATAGTCGGTGTGGGCGTTGGCGCCCATGGGGCCCGGACGGTAGAGCGCCAGGACGGCGGAGATGTCTTCGAAGTTGTCAGGCTTCATGAGCTTGAGCAGCGACCGCATGGGACCGCCGTCGAGCTGGAACACGCCCAGGGTGTCGCCGCGGGCCAGGAGCTCGTAGGACGGGGCATCGTCCAGCTCAAGGTTTTCCAGGTCCAGGTCGATGCCGCGGTTCATCTTGATGTTCTCGAGGGCATCGGAAATGATCGTCAGGTTCCGCAGGCCCAGGAAGTCCATCTTGATCAGGCCCAGGCCCTCGGACGTCGGGTAGTCGAACTGGGTGATCACCTGGCCGTCCTGGAAGCGGCGCATGATGGGGATGACGTCGATGATGGGGTCCGAGGACATGATGACGCCGGCGGCGTGCACGCCCCACTGGCGCTTTAGGCCTTCGATGCCGAGGGCCGTTTCGAAGACCTTGGCGGCTTCGGGGTCGGTGGCGATCAGCTGCCGGAAGTCCCCTGCTTCGCTGTAGCGCTTGGACTCCGGATTCTGGATGTCCGCCAGGGGAATGTCCTTGGCCATCACGGCCGGCGGCAGTGCCTTGGTCAGCGTCTCGCCCATGCTGAACGGGTAGCCCAGGACGCGGGAGGAGTCCTTGAGGGCCTGTTTGGTCTTGATGGTGCCGTAGGTGACGATCATCGCGACGCGCTCGTCACCGTACTTGCGGGTGACGTAGTCGATGACTTCCGAGCGGCGCCGGTCATCGAAGTCGACGTCGAAGTCGGGCATGGAGACGCGGTCCGGGTTGAGGAACCGTTCAAAGATCAGCCCGTGGCGCAGGGGGTCGAGGTCGGTGATGCGCATGGCGTAGGCCACCATGGAGCCTGCACCCGAACCACGCCCGGGGCCCACCCGGATGCCGTTGTTCTTCGCCCAGTTGATGAAGTCGGCAACCACCAGGAAGTAGCCGGGGAAACCCATGGAGGTGATGACGCCGAGCTCGTAGTCGGCCTGCTTGCGGACTTCATCCGGGATGCCGCCCGGGTAGCGGTACTGCAGGCCCTTGTCCACTTCCTTGACCAGCCAGGAGGTCTCGTCCTCGCCGGGCGGGCAGGGGAACCGCGGCATGAAGTTGGCGTCGGTGTTGAAGGACACTTCGCAGCGTTCGGCGATCAGCAGCGTGTTGTCGCACGCCTCCGGGTGGTCGCGGAAGAGCTCCCGCATTTCCTGCGGGGACTTCAGGTAGTAGCCGCTGCCGGAGAAGGCGAACCGGGAGCCGCCGTTGTCATAGGTGGGCTCCAGCAGCGTGGAGCCGGACTGGATGGCCAGCAGGGCCTCGTGCGCCTTGGCGTCGTGCTCATGCGTGTAGTGGAGGTCGTTCGTGGCCACCAGGGGCAGGTTCAGGTCCTTGGCCAGCCGCAGCAGGTCGCCGGTGACCCGCCGCTCGATGTCCAGCCCGTGGTCCATCAGTTCGCAGAAGTAGTTCTCGGCGCCGAAAATGTCCCGGAACTCGGCTGCGGCCTCGAGTGCTTCGCGGTACTGGCCGAGCCGGAGCCGGGTCTGGACCTCGCCGGAAGGGCAGCCCGTGGTGGCGATGAGTCCCTCTGAGTACGTGTTGAGCAGTTCCCGGTCCAGCCGCGGCCACTTGCCGAAGACCGAGTCGAGGGAGGCGATGGAGGAGGCCCGGAAGAGGTTCCGCATGCCCACGTTGTTGTAGCTCAGGAGGGTCATGTGGGTGTAGGACCCACCGCCGGAGACGTCGTCCTTGCGCTGGGATTCATCGCCCCAGCGCACGCGTTCCTTGTCCGTCCGGGCAGTACCGGGCGTCACATAGGCTTCGACGCCGATGATCGGCTTGATGCCCTTGTCCGTGGCTTTGCGCCAGAAGTCGAACGCGCCGAACAGGTAGCCGTGGTCTGTGGTGGCGAGGGCCGGCATGCCAAGGCGTTCGGTCTCATCGAACAGCTCCCCCAGGCGGGCCGCTCCATCCAGCATGGAATATTCGGTGTGGGTGTGCAGGTGGACAAACGAATCATTGCTGGAACTCACCGCACTATTCTAAGCGCTGCCCCCGGACACTCCTGCCAGGCCGGCCGTGTCAGGCCTGGCCCGACTCCAGCACTTCCAGGGCGTAGGAAAGGTCCTGCGGGTACTCGCTGGTGACCGTAACGCGCTCCCCCGTCACGGGGTGGTCAAAGGCCAGTTGACGGGCGTGCAGCCACTGCCGTGTGAGCCCCAGGTTGGCGGCCAGGCGGGGATCGGCGCCGTAGGTGAGGTCGCCGGCGCAGGGGTGGCGGAGCGCAGAGAAATGGACCCGGATCTGGTGCGTGCGGCCGGTTTCAAGGTGGACTTCGACCAGGCTGGCCTTGCCGAAGGCCTCCAGGACTTCGTAGTGGGTCACGGAGGGCCGCCCGTCCTCGATGACGGCGAAACGCCAGTCGTGCCCGGGGTGGCGGCCGATGGGGGCATCGATGGTGCCCGTCAGGGGGTCGGGAAGGCCCTGCACCACCGCGTGGTAGACCTTGTCCACCGTGCGCTCCTTGAAGGCGCGCTTGAGGGCGGTGTAGGCGCGCTCGGATTTGGCCACCACCATCACGCCGGAGGTCCCGACGTCGAGCCGGTGGACGATGCCTGCCCGCTCGGGGGCGCCCGAAGTGGAGATCCGGTAGCCGGCGGCGGCAAGCCCGCCCACCACGGTGGGCCCCACCCAGCCCGGTGAGGGATGGGCTGCCACGCCGACGGGTTTGTCGACGACGACGAAATCATCGTCGTCGAGCAGGATATTCAGGCCTTCCACAACTTCCTCCACGACTTCAAGCGGGTCCCGCCGTTCCGGGACGGTGACCTCGAGGGTGTCCCCGGCCACGAGTTTTGCCGACTTGCCCAGGGCCTTGCCCCGGTTGAGGACGTGGCCGTCCGCGAGAAGGGATGCGGCGACGGAGCGGGACACGCCCAGGAGGCCGGCCAGGCCGGCGTCCGCCCGCGCCCCGGCGTATTCGTCGGCGACGACGATGCGGTCAGTCATGGCCACGGTTGTCCTTGTGTGCGCTCCCCAGCCGTGTTCCGTCCAGGGCGATCCCGCGGATGGTCAGGATGCAGATAATGGCGACGGCGGACACCACCGCGGAGTCGGCAATGTTGAAGATGGCGAAGTTGGGAAGCTGGATGAAGTCCACCACGTGTCCCATGCCGAAGGAGGGCTCACGGAAGAGCCGGTCCGTGAGGTTCCCCAGCGCCCCGCCGAGCAGCAGGCCCAGGGCCAGGGACCACCAGGCGGAGCCCAGCCGGCGGACCTGGAAAAGGATGGCGACAGCCACGCCGGCCATGATGATGGAAAACACCCAGGTGACGTTCTCGCCGATGGAGAACGCGGCGCCGGAGTTCCGGATGAAGTACCAGTGGAGCAGGGGCGGCAGCACCGGGATCCGTTCCCCTTCCACCATGGTGGAGGTGACCCACAGCTTGGTCAGCTGGTCCAGGACGTAGGCGAAGACCGCGAACCCCGCGAACAGGGACAGCAGCACCGCCCGGCGCGGGCGCGGCGAGGGTGGGACAGGGCGTGCCGCGTCGGCGGCAAGTTCGTCAGTCATGGTGCTTTCAATTCGTGGAGCTGGGTGTCAATGCCAAAAGCCGGTGGCCGAGGAATCCTCAGCCACCGGCTTTCAGAATACGTGCTGCCAGGCTTAGTTGGCTTCGCTGACTTCCGGCGTCGCGACGGAGCCGCGGGCATCCAGGTCGCGGAGCTGGCCTTCGATGTAGGCCTTCAGGCGTGAGCGGTAGTCGCGTTCGAAGCCGCGGAGCTGCTCCACCTTGCGTTCCAGGACGGAGCGCTGCTGCTCCAGGGCGCCGAGGATCTTGCGGGACTTTTCCTGGGCATCGTTGACGAGGCTGCTGGCTTCGATCTGCGCCTCGGCGATGATCTTGTCCTTCTGGGCCTGGCCGTCGGCGACGTGGCGGTCGTGCATCTGCTGTGCCATGGCCAGCAGGCCGGCAGCGGACTCGGCGGATGCCGTAGCGGCGGGAGCCTGTGCAACGGGGGCGGCGGCGGCCGGAGCGGCCGGCTGGACGTCCTTCTTCTTGCTGGCTTCGGCAGCCTTCGCTTCGACTTCAGCCTTCTCGCGGGCTTCGTCCTTGTCGGCCTTGACCGGCGCGGGGACCTTCTCCACCACGGGGGCGGCAGCTGAGCTTGCCGGAACGCTGGAACCTGCTTCGGCGAGCTTCTTGCGGAGCTCGTCGTTTTCCTGGTTCAGGCGGCGGAGTTCAACGACGATTTCGTCCAGGAAGTCGTCAACCTCGTCCTGGTCATAGCCCTCGCGGAACTTGGTGGGCTGAAAGCGCTTGTTGACAACGTCTTCTGGCGTCAAAGCCATCTGGTCACCTCACTGGTCTGGTTAGTCAGTAGGCCTTCCGGCCGTCAAAACTAAGGTACCTAAATTTGGTCTGCTTACTCTAATTCAACACTGCGGTGTCAAACGGGAGGTTTCTTCGCTTTACAGTAGCCGTTCCGGGAAGGAACACACTGCATTGCGGGGTCCGGCGGGGAAAAATCAGGCCAGTCCCCTGGTGACGCTCATCGCGATACTGACGCCGATGAACAGGATCAGGAAGCCGAGGTCCAGGGAGACGCCGCCGAGGCGGAGTGGCGGAATCAGCCGCCGCAGCCCCTTCAATGGCGGGTCCGTGATGGAGTAGACGGCGTGGGCCACCACCAGGGCCGCGCCCCGCGGCCGCCATTCCCGCGCAAACATCTGTACCCAGTCGAAGACCAGGCGGATGATGAGGGCCACAAAGAACAGCAGCAGGGCGAGATAGAGAAGTCCGAAAACAATTCCCATGACTTATTTCATATCTCCATATTCGTGCGGCCCGTTCATTGCGTCCGGCCGCTGTCGTACTGCTGTTGTCTTGTCTATTTCAGCACAGATGCCAGGCAGGTGTCCCTGCCTGGCATCTACGCGTAGCCGATGGCGCTTAGCTCTGGTTGAAGAAGCTGGCCTGCGTATCGCTGGCCTTCTTGTCGTCACCGATCACTTCGACGTAGGACGGTGAGAGCAGGAACACCTTGTTGGTGACCCGTTCAATGCTTCCCCGCAGGCCAAAGACGAGCCCTGCCGAGAAGTCGACCAGGCGCTTGGCATCGGCCTCGCCCATGTCCGTGACGTTCATGATCACCGGGATGCCGTCCCGGAAGCTCTCGCCGATGAGCTTGGCATCGTTGTAGGAGCGGGGGTGGATGGTGGTGATCTGGCGCAGACCGGTGTTCTCTTCGCGGCTCGAGGCCGCACGCTTAATGGGGGTCACAGGGGCGCGGTATTCCTCTTCAGGGGCGTAGGACGCCTCGCGGCTGACTTCGCGGACCGGCGCCGGAGCACGGCGTTCCTCGCGGTCAACTTCCATCGGTTCGTCCTCATCCTTACGTGTGGTCTGTTGCTCGGACTCGTAATGCTCATCGCCGTCGGCGAGCCCAAGATAGATCATTGTCTTGCGCAGAGCGCCGGCCATGGTCGACTCCTAATCGTGTCCCGTAAGCGGGCCGCCCAATGATTTGACAGCACTGGAGTCCCCCGCCCATCACTTCCAATAGGTCCGACGCTACCCCACGGCAGGACGGGAACCGAGAATATCGGAACCGATTCGCAGGTGTGTCGCCCCGAACCTGATGGCCGCCTCCAGGTCCTGGCTCATGCCTGCCGAGATGCCGGTGGCTCCGGGGTACGCTGCGACCAGCCCGGCGGAAATCCCGGCGAGCTTTTCGAACGCCGGTTCAGGCGGCGCTCCCAGCGGCGCAACTGCCATGACGCCGGCCAGGTTCAGGCTGTCAGCCGCGGCGATCCGCTCTGCCAGGAGGGGCACGTCGGCGGGGACTGCCCCGCCACGGTGCGTGCCGCCGTCGCCGTCGTGTTCTCTTTCCTCAAGGCTGACCTGGATGAAGCAGTCCAGCGGGGACCGGCCGTTGGAGTCCATCTCGTTCCGCACAGCCTTTGCCAGCGCATCCACGAGCTGCGGCCGGTCCACCGAGTGGACCGCGGCCGCGTAGCGCGCCACGGATTTGGCCTTCTTTGTCTGCAGCTGGCCAACGAAGTGCCAGGTCAGGTCCAGATCGGCGAGCTCCAGCGCCTTGGCAGCGGCCTCCTGGTCCCGGTTTTCGCCGACGTCGGTGATTCCGAGGGCGGCCAGGCGCCGGATGTCCTCTGCCGGGTGGAACTTGGTGACCACGATCAGCGAGGGCGGACGGTCACTGCGGCCGGCGGCGCCGGCGGCATCGGCGATCCGCTTCCGCACCCCGGCGAGCCGTTCGGCGAGTTCCACGCTGCGGGGATCATTTCCCTGCCCGCTGCCCGGCCGCTCAGTCATGGCACCAGACCAGGCCGGCGAAGCGGCCCGTGTTCCGGTCCCGCCGGTACGAATAGAGTGTTTCCGTCTCCAGCGTGCAGGAACCGGCGTACTCCACCTCGACGCCGGAAGCCTCCAGCTGGGCGCGTGCGCCGGCGGGAAGGTCCAGCCCCGGCGTTCCCCAGGCGGTGGTGCTCCGTGTCTCCGGAACCAGGGCCGACACCTCGTCGCGCAGGGCTGCGGGGACTTCGTAGCAGGACCCGCAGATCGATGGTCCCAGCCAGGCACGGATCCGGGACGCACCCAGCGACTTCATGCCGTCCACGGCGGCCGGAAGGACACCGTTTGCGATGCCGGGGCGCCCGGCATGCACGGCGGCAAGGACGGGCCCGTGTGCGGAGTCCCCCGCCAGCAGCACCGGAATGCAGTCCGCCACCATGACCGCCAGGGGCAGGCCACGGGACACCATGGCATCGGCCTCAGGGGCAGGTGACCTGGCCTCCATGATCGCCACGGTGTTGCCGTGGACCTGGTTCATGAAGCGCAGCGAGCCGGGCGCCGCCGCGATGGACTCTTCCAGGCGCGACCGGCGCTCCTGGACCGCGGCGGGATCGTCCCCCACGTGCAGGGCGAGGTTTCCCGCCCCCGCATCGGTAAATGCGGCCGACACCCCCGGGAGGATGTCGGCACGCCAATGGAACAAGCCGCTGCCTACTTCAGGAAGTCGGGAACATCCAGGTCATCCGGGTGGGTGCCGGTCATGTCCGGCTCCACCACGGACGGCAGGTCGACGTCGAAGCCGGAGTCCGCCGGAACGGCCTGCGGGCGCTGCTGACCCCAATTGCTGAGGCCCGCAGCGCCGACGCCTGCGTGGATCGGCTGGACGTTCTGCTGGTGGTTCCCGTTGCCCTGGTGGTTTCCGCTTTGCGGGTGCGCCGAGGCAGGAGCAGCAGCAGGGGCGGCCGGCCGCTGGGGCGCGGCCTGCGGCTGGGACTGGTCCATGGAGGGCGAGGTGGCCTTGACGTCGTCGAAGCCTGCGGCAATGACGGTGACGCGTGCTTCGTCGCCCAGGGCGTCGTCGATGACGGCACCGAAAATGATGTTTGCCTCGGGGTGGGCCACTTCCTGGACCAGGCGGGCAGCCTCGTTGATTTCGAACAGGCCCAGGTCCGAGCCACCCTGGATGGACAGCAGCACGCCGTGGGCGCCGTCGATGGATGCTTCCAGCAGGGGCGAGGCAATGGCCAGTTCGGCCGCCTTGACGGCGCGGTCTTCGCCGCGGGCCGAGCCGATGCCCATGAGGGCCGAGCCGGCACCCTGCATGACGGACTTGACGTCCGCGAAGTCAAGGTTGATCAGGCCGGGGGTGGTGATGAGGTCGGTGATGCCCTGGACACCGGACAGCAGGACCTGGTCGGCGGAGCGGAACGCGTCAAGGACGGACACGTTACGGTCGCTGATGGACAGCAGGCGGTCGTTGGGGATCACGATGAGGGTATCCACCTCGTCGCGCAGGGCGTCGATGCCTGCCTCTGCCGAACCGGCGCGGCGGCGGCCTTCGAAGGTGAAGGGACGGGTGACCACGCCAATGGTCAGGGCACCGAGCGAACGGGCGATCCGGGCGACGACGGGCGCGCCACCGGTGCCCGTGCCGCCACCCTCACCGGCGGTGACGAAGACCATGTCGGCGCCACGGAGGACTTCCTCGATCTCGTCCGCGTGGTCCTCGGCGGCCTGCTTACCGACCTCGGGGTTGGCGCCTGCACCGAGGCCACGGGTCAGCTCGCGTCCGACGTCGAGCTTCACGTCGGCGTCGCTCATGAGCAGGGCCTGGGCGTCGGTGTTGATGGCGATGAATTCAACACCCCTGAGGCCGACCTCGATCATGCGGTTGACTGCGTTCACGCCACCGCCGCCGATGCCGACGACTTTGATGACGGCCAAGTAATTCTGCGGAGCTGCCACGTTACGTGTCCCTTGTTCGT
>Ga0308158_10001398_pt1 | contig 26250 bp, 19 predicted proteins | sample PhyBR2_FD_201038 | JGI IMG/M metagenome (GOLD analysis project Ga0308158, IMG submission 201038) | Phyllosphere microbial communities from UC Gill Tract Community Farm, Albany, California, United States - DLSLB.R2 | ecosystem: Host-associated > Plants > Phyllosphere > Unclassified | place: USA... | reverse complement strand
TCGCGTTCAGGTCGGCCTGCTTCTGCTCGGCGATCGCGCGGACCTGGTCCATCGTGATCTTCGCGACCTTGACGGTGTGCGGGGTCGCGGAGCCCTTGGGGACGCCTGCGGCCTTCTTGATCAGCTCGGCTGCCGGCGGGGTCTTCAGGATGAACGTGAAGCTGCGGTCCTCGTAGACGGTGATCTCCACGGGGATGACGTTGCCGCGCTGCGACTCGGTCGCGGCGTTGTACGCCTTGCAGAACTCCATGATGTTGACGCCATGCTGACCGAGCGCGGGGCCGATCGGCGGCGCCGGGTTGGCTGCACCGGCGTTGATCTGAAGCTTGATCAGGCCGGTCACCTTCTTCTTCGGTGCCATTCTCTTTCCTTTCATCGAGCGGATGCCGGGGCATCCCTCTCCCGCAGATCCGGCATCTCCGGACCGCGGTTCCGTCTGCGCGCACACCGAAGGCGGCGCACAAACCACACAAGTCTACCGGATCGGAGCGGATGCCGCGCTCACGCGTAGCGCTCGACGATCCTCTCCCCGAGACGGCGCAGCTCGTCGCGCGCCTCGGGCGGGCCAAGCACCTCCGCGACGCTCGTCCAACCAGCGAGCTGCTCGGCGAGCGCGTCGACGCGATGAGCGCTGACCTCGACGGCCGTGCGTCCCTCGGCATCCGGCTCCTCGTCCAGGATCCGCGCCTGCGCGCCGAATCGATCGGTGAGCGCTCGCACCGCCCACGGCTGCACGCGCAGGGTCGCGCGCACCGACCCCCGCAGATCCTCGACGCGCTCGACCATGCGCGCCCACTCGCCCGCGAGGTCGAAGCCGTCCGGCGCAGCGCCGGGGGCGGCGAGAGCGGATGCCGACAGCACGCGGTCCACGCGGTAGGTGCGCAGTCGCTCGGCATCCGCCGTCCCGGCCTCGGTGGCTGCGGGAGCCGCCAGCAGATACCAGCGCGCGCCGCGGCTGCCGACGACGAGCGGCACCAGCTCGCGGGTCACGACGCCCTGCGAGCCGTCGTACTCGACGCGCACCTGCCGCCGCGCGGCGATGGCCCGCTGCAGCGCGGTCACGGTCTCGGAGACGGACGCCGGCTGCACCTCGCCCCAGGGGACGTCGCGCACCGTGGCTTCCGCCACCCGCTGGGCGCCCTCCCGGAACGGGGCGGGCATGGCGCGCACGAGCTTGCGGACCGCGGCGACCCGCTCGGGCTCCGCGCCCAGGCTCTGCGTCAGGCCGATGAGCAGCGAGGTCACCTCGCCCTCCGTGAGGCCGGTCAGATCGGTGCGTGCGCCGCCGATCAGCCGCCACCCGCCGCCTCTGCCGCGAGTGGGGTAGATCGGCACGCCCGACATCGCCAGCGCCTCGAGATCGCGCCGGGCGGTCGGCACCGAGACCTCCAGCTCGCGCGCCAGCTCGGCAGCGGTGACCTGGGGTCGCCCCTGCAGCAGGAGAAGGGCCTGGATGAGGCGGTCGGCGCGGATGCGGAAGCTCGATTCGGAGGATTCTTCAGAAAGATTCTTAAGTGATCAGAAGATGATCACTTCACGCTCGAGCATAGAAGAACAAGCACCTCAGCAGAAGGAGAAATCATGTTCCGTGGACTCGCCAACCTCAACCTCGTCGCCGTCGACATGGCTGCAGCCGTCGAGTGGTACTCGACCGTGTTCGAGTCGGCCCCCTACTTCGTCCGACCCGAGCAGGGACCCGCGCAGTACGCGGAGTGGCGCTTCGGCGATGACGAGGATGAGTTCGCCCTGATGGACGCGCGCTTCCGCCCCGCGCTCCCCCAGCCGGGCGGCGCTCTGGTCAGCATGCACGTCGACGACATCCAGGCGTCGTTCGACCGCCTGATCGGCCTCGGCGCCGTCGCATTCGACCCGGTGACCCAGCGCGGAGAGGGCTGGTGGTCGGCATCCGTCAGCGACCCCTTCGGCAACCTGATCGGCCTGATCCAGAGCCCGCACTGGGCCGCGCAGCACGCCTGAAGACCCTCGCCGGACATGAAGGAACGGCCGCCCCCGGAAGGGACGGCCGTTCTTTCACGCATGAAGCTTGGTCTGGGTTTCGACTCGCTTCGCTCGCTCAACCTTGTGACGGCCTCGCATCAACTTCGCTTCGCGAAGATTGATCCGAGTCGTCACAACATCTTGGTGACCTGCTCGAACGACAGCTCGACGGGGGTCTCGCGCTCGAAGAGCGAGACGAGCACGGTGAGCTTGCCGGCGGCGGCGTTGATCTCGCTGATCGTGCCGGGAAGACCCGCGAACGAGCCCTCCTTGATCGTGATGGTCTCGCCGACCTCGAAGTCGACCTCGGCGGCCATCGGACGAGCCACGGCCACGCCGCCCTTGGCGGCGATGGACTTCGCGGTGGGGACGTCCTTCACCTCGACCAGCGACTTGAGCATGTTGAACGCCTCTTCGAAGCGCAGCGGCGTCGGGTTGTGGGCGTTGCCCACGAAGCCGGTCACACCGGGGGTGTGGCGGACGACGGACCAGGTGTCCTCGTTCAGCTCCATGCGCACGAGCACGTAGCCCGGGATGCGCACGCGGGTGACCATCTTGCGCTGGCCGTTCTTGATCTCGACGACGTCCTCCATCGGGACCTCGATCTGGTAGATGTCGTCCTCGACCTCGAGCGTCGACTTGCGCTGCTCGATGTTGGCCTTCACCTTGCGCTCGAAGCCGGCGTAGGAGTGGATGACGTACCACTTGCCGGGGAGCATGCGCAGGTCGGCGCGGAACGCCTCGTACGGGTCCTCGTCGGCCGCGGTCTCGTCGTCGTCGGACTCGCCGCCGACCTCGGGACCGTCGTACGGCGTGACCTCGTCGGCCGCGGCCGCCTCGGCCTCGGCGGACTCCTCAGCCACTGCGTCGTTGAGGACCTCGGCGGCTGCTTCAGTCTCAGCCGCTTCGTCCAGGTTCAGAGCGTCGTTCACGATCGCGTCCGCCTCCGGGTCTTCGATTTCGATGTCATCGGTGTCGTCGTAGTCGACGTCGATCTCACCGTCGCCCTCGATGTGCAGAGCGTTGTGCTCGGCCGCCGAGGACGACTGCTCCTGCTCGGCGAGGACGTTGCCCTCCTGGGCTTCGTCCTCTTCGCTGGACTGCTCTGCAGCGGTCGCCCAGTCGGCGTCGTCGGAATACTTGTCAGACACTTTGCTTCTTTCCAATCGCTGCGACGACCCGCCTGGCGGACCGTCGAAGTGGGTGCATCAGCTCAGCGGGACTCCGAAGACGTAGTGCGCTCCGGTTCCGAAGAGCCAGTCGAGTCCGTAGACCAGACCCATGACGATCAGCACGAAGACGAACACCACGGTGGTGAACTTGGCGAGTTCCTTGCGGGTCGGCGTGACGACCTTGCGCAGTTCGCTGATCACCTGGCGGAAGAACAGGGCGATGCGTCCGAAGAAGCCGAGCTTGCTGTCGCGCAGGGCGTAGGTGCCCGAGGCGGCGATGTCGCCGCGAACGTCGTCCTGGTCCATGCACGTACCTTTCGTGAGTCAGCATGCGCTGACGCGCAGGGCGGACAGGAATCGAACCTGCAACCTGCGGTTTTGGAGACCGCTGCTCTGCCAATTGAGCTACCGCCCTAGAGACCGGATGGCCTCTGGGTCCGCCTCCCGCCGCCGGCGCCCTGGGGCACGGTGAAGGATGCAGACAACTGCCCCTCAAGTGTACGGCATCCGGAACCGTCGGCCGAACCGGCCCCGACGCCCGCGTGAGTCGCGCCGATTCGGGCAGACTGGAGCGTGCCGGTCCTCACCGGGTCGGAGCAGTGTCGAGAGGGGCGCAGTGGGCGCGGACGTGCAGCAGTTTCAGGTGGATCTTCGTGGAGTCGTCGATCTGCTGAGCAGGCACATCTACTCCGGCCCGCGGGTGTACCTCCGCGAACTTCTGCAGAACGCCCGGGATGCCATCGCCGCCCGCTCCGAGGTGGACGGCGGAGGCACGGGCATCCGGATCACGCCCCTGACGGACGACGGCGAGTTCGTGCTGAGCGACGACGGGGTTGGTCTGACCGCCGACGAGGTCGCGGATCTGCTCGCGACCGTCGGACGCAGCTCGAAGCGCGACATCTTCGATCTGCCCCGCAGCGACTACCTCGGCCAGTTCGGCATCGGCCTGCTGAGCTGCTTCATGGTCTCGGATCGCATCGTCATCCGCTCGCGCAGCGCCCGCGGGGGCGCCGGAGTGGAGTGGACGGGCAGCTCGGACGGCACCTTCCAGGTGGTCGAGCTCGGCGACGAGCTGCCGATCGGCACGAGCGTGCATCTCACCCCGCGGTTCGAGCATGCCGATCTGCTGCGGCCCGCAGCCGTCAGGCAGCTCGCCCAGGACTTCGGCGAGTTCCTGCCGGTGCGGGTCACCGTGAGCATGCCTGGCGGCGAGGTCGACATCACCCGGCCCGCGCCGTTCCTCGGCGAGGGCGCCGCGGACGCCGCCCTCGCCTACGGACGCGACCTCATCGGGGCGACCCCGATGGACGTCATCGAGATCTCCGAGCCCGCCACCGGCACACGCGGACTCGCGTACGTGCTGCCGTTCGCCCCGCCGCCCAACCTGCGCCAGGCCACGCGCACCTACCTCGGCCGGATGCTGCTCGCCGAGCGCTCGACCGAGGTGCTGCCCGACTGGGCGTTCTTCGTTCGGGCGGTGGTCGACAGCAGCGGGCTCTCCCCCACGGCCAGCCGCGAATCGCTCGTGGAGGACACGGCGCTCGAGCACGTGCGCGAGCAGCTCGGGGCAGGCATCCGACGCTGGGTGCTCGAGCTCGGCCTCACCGCGCCGCACCTGCTCACGCAGTTCGTCGCCGTGCACGAGCTGGGCCTCAAGTCGCTCGTGCGCCACGACGAGGAGCTCTCCCGCTTCATCACGCGCTGGCTCACGGTGGAGACGACGCACGGCAGCATCCGGATCGGCGATCTCGTCGAGCGTCACCGGCACATCCGATACGCGCGCACCGTCGACGAGTTCCGTCAGGTGGCCGGCATCATCCCCGCCACCGAGGTGCTCGTGAACGGCGGCTACCTGTACGACGCCGACCTCGTCGCCGACCTGCCCGCGCTCTATCCCGACGTCACGGTCGAGCAGATCGACGTGACCGGCGAGCTCGACCGGCTCGACCCGCCTCCGCTCGACGACCGCACGGCGGCGATCGCGCTCGAGGCGCGCGCGGGCGAGGTGCTCGCGGCATCCGGATGCGGCGTGATCGTCCGCACGATCGCCCGAGCCGACCTCACCGGACTGTACGTCGCCGACCCTCGGGTGCTGCGCGCGATCGACCGCGGCCGCACCAAGGGCGTCACGGGCGGCCTGTGGGGCGGCGTGCTGTCGAAGGTCGACGACACGATCGGCGGCGCGGGCGACGACGACCTGCAGGCGCGGCTGTGCCTGAACTGGGCGAACCGCGTGGTGCGCACGCTCTCGACCGTCGACGACGACGCCGTGTTCTCGCGCACCGTGCAGCTGCTGTACATCCAGGCTCTGCTCGCCGGTCACCACCCGCTCACCGACGCCGACCGCAGTCTGATGACGACCGCCCTGACCGATCTCGTCGCGCTGTCGGCGGGTGTGCGCGACGACTTCCCGTTCGCGGGGCACGACCTGCTCGACTCCCCCGACTCCCCCGACTCCGCCGCCGCCGACCGGCCCGATCCCCGCACCGAGGAGCATTGATGACCGACCGGAGCCGTTTCCAGCAGCTGCTCGACGAGATCGACGCCACCCCCTGGGGCCCGCACGAGCAGGCGCTCACCGCCGAGGCCGTCGCCCTCGCCCAGGAGCTCGGCGACGAGCAGCTGGAGTACCAGGCCCGCATGAGGCAGACCGCGTCGGCGAACATGGGCGGGTTGACCGACGTCATGCTGAACTCGTTCGCGTGGTGCCTCGCGCACCACGACGCCGATCCGCAGCGCTTCCCGCTCGACATCGACAACGGCGCCGCCGACCTGATGTGGCAGTTCAAGTGGATGGCATCGACGCTGCGGGCCTCGCCCGCGTTCTCGAGCGAGCAGATCGCGGCCGTGCTCGACGACATGGAGGCGCACTACCGCCGCGCCGGGCTCGGCCTGAGCGGAGTGCTGACCGCCCGGTTCGAGGACGCCTGGGCCTCGGGCCGCATCGATGAGGCCGAAGCCCTGCGCGGGCAGCTCGAGACCACTCCGCGAGACGACTACAGCCACTGCGACGCGTGCGGACGCAGTCAGGCGGCCGGGTTCTTCGCCGTCACCGACCGCGATGAGCAGGCGATCCGTCTGGTCGAGGAGATGATCGAGGGCGGCTTCTCGTGCGGCGAGGAGCCAGAGCACGCGCTCTCCCGCGTGCTGCTGCCGTACCTGCGCACCGGACGGTTCGACGACGCACGCGCGGCGCACCTGCGCAGCTACCGGCTCGCGAAGGAGAACCCCGACAACCTCGGGATCATCGCGAACAGCATCGTGTTCGCGGCAGTCACCGGCAACGAGGCGAGGGCCCTGTCGATGGTCGAGAGGCATCTCGCCTGGCTCGCGCATGACCCGCTGAACGTCGACGGCCACTTCGCGATGCTCACCGCGATCGCCTTCGCCCTCGATCGCGTCACCGCGGTCGGTCACGGCGACGCCACCGTCCGCGGCGCCGGCTCCCCGGCCCTCGAGTCGTTCTTCGGCACGCGGGACGGCGCGTGGACGGCATCCGCCCTCGCCGCCGCGGCAGGCGCGGCCGCCGACCGGATCGGCGCCGAGTTCGATGCGCGCGACGGCTCGGACTGGCACGCGCAGCGCCGCGCACGAGTGCAGGCGCTCGCGTCCGAGCGCTGGGACGTGCCGATCCGCTCCGACGCGTTCACCGCCGAGGCACCGGCTCCCGAGCCGCAGGATGCCGACGGCTGGTTCGACCGGGCTGTCGCGCTGGCGAGCTACGGGTCGGAGCGCGACGCGCTGGCCGCCGCGGCCCGTGTCGGCGACCTGCCGGACGCCGATCGGCGCGCACGGCTGCTCGGTCTGCGCATCGGCGCGCACGCGTCGCTCGAGGACTGGGCCGCCGCCGAGGCGCTGCTGCCCGTGCGCGGGGAGGCGCTGCGCGAGGCGGGGCGGCCGGAGCAGGCCGATCTGGAGGCCAGGCGAGGACTCGCTCTTTACGGGCGCGGCGCGGTGGGTGACCATGCGGGTCTGGAGCAGGAGTGGGCGGATGCCGCTCAGCTGCCCGCCTGGTCGCGAGGCGACATCGCCCTGACGCTGGCCGCCCTGCGGCTGCGAGGCGACGACCCCGCCGGCGCGGCAGAGCTGACCGAGCACGCCGCCGCGTGCTTCACCGAAGCGGAGGACCCCCGGCTCGTCGCCGCGAGCACCATGCTGCGCGCGATGGCGCACGTGGCCATGGGCGAGACCGGGCAGGCGCACGAGCTGCTGGCCGCCCTGCTCGCCGACGACGACCTGAACTCCGGACAGCGGGCCCGGCTGCTCGAGCTGCGCGCGCGACTGCACGGCGGGGCGGGACGTCTCGACGACGGCGCCGCCGACGCCGACGCCGCCGCCGGCATCCTGACCCGCCTGGGCGCACCGGTCGCGCTGGCCGAGACCCAGATGCTCGCGGGCGCGCTGTGGGAGGACGCGGGTCACCCCGACCGGGCGCTGTCGCGGTACCGGGCCGGGGTGCGGCTGATGCAGGATCGCGATGTCGATGTCACCGGTGCGCAGTTCCGGCTCGGCAGGGCGATGCTGTCGGCCGGGCACGCCGGCGAGGCCGTCGAGCTGCTCGGCGACGTTCTCCAGCGCGAGGAGCAGAGCGGCGCGTCGGCCGCGTCACGGGCCATGACGGCGAGCGTGCTGGCGCGCGCACTGGCTGCCGCAGAGGAGTACGGGCAGGCCATGGGCGCCTACGGCTACGCGGCCGAGCTGCACGCCGAGGCTGACGAGCCCGCCGAGCAGGCGATGGTGCTGACCGAGCAGGCGAAGATCCTGGCGCGGTTCGGCGAGCATTCCGATGCGCAGGAGCTGCTCGAGCAGGCCGCCGAGCTCGTGCGCCCGACCGAGGCGGTCGGCGCGATCGTCGAGGTGCTGCACAACCTCGGTCAGGCTTACGGCGGCGCCCGTGACGAGCGCGCTTTCGCCCTGTTCGACGAGGTGCGCGCCCTCGCCGTCGAGCACGAGGCCGACTGGCTGGTCGCCGACGTGACCGACTCGCGCGGCCGCGCGCTGATCGAGTTCGACCGGATCGACGAGGCGATCTCGGCGCTGCTCACCGCCGCCGACGGCTTCGCCGCGATCGGGGATGCCGCATCGGCAGGCGGCTCAGAGCTGTTCGCGGCCCGCACGCTGACCGGCCTCGACAGGCTCGACGACGCCGTTCCGCTGTATCGGAGCGTGCTGGACCGCTCGGCCGAGATCCCGCCGCTGAGGCAGGTCGCAGCCCTCGAGCTCGGCGATGTGCTCGAGAAGCTCGGCCGCACCGGCGACGCCGCGGAGGTGCGCGGGCTGCTGGGCTGAGCCCGGGCGGTCCGCGCGCTCGCGCATCCCGGCATCCGGATGCCCGAGAGCAAGCGGATACGAGAACAGGCCGGATGCGGGGCATCCGGCCTGTTCTGGGAAGAGCCGATCAGGCCTTGCGGATCAGCTTCTTGTTGACGAACTCGTCTGCGGCCAGCAGACCCAGCTCACGCGAGGTGCCGCTGCGCTTCACGCCGCCGAAGGGCAGCTCGGGGCTGTCGGCGAGGGCGATGTTCACGTAGACCATGCCCGCCTCGATGCGGTTCGCGACGCGCTCCGCCTGCTCGGCGTCGGTCGTGAACACGTACGAGCCGAGGCCGAAGGTCGTGTCGTTGGCGAGCTCGACGGCTGCGTCCTCGTCGGCGACGCGGTAGACGACAGCCGCGGGGCCGAACAGCTCCTCGCGGTAGACGTCCATCTCGGGCGTCACATCGGCGAGCACGGTCGGCGCGAAGAACGCGCCCTCGCGGGTGCCTCCGGTCAGCACGGTGGCGCCCTGGGCGACGGCCGTGTCGACCTGCTCCTGCAGGCGCTCGGCGGCGGCAAGCGACGACAGCGGGCCGAGGACGGTGTCCTCGTCGGTCGGGTCCTCGGCCGAGACGGCGGCGAGAGCCGCGGTGAACTTGGAGGTGAACTCCTCGTACAGGTCGTCGACCACGACGAAGCGCTTCGCACCGTTGCACGACTGGCCGTTGTTGTCGAGACGCGCGTCGACGGCGAGCTGCACGACCGAGTCGAGGTCGTCGGTCGAGAGCACGATGAACGGGTCGGACCCGCCGAGCTCGAGCGCGACCTTCTTGAGGTTGCGACCTGCGACCTCGGCGACGGCGGCACCGGCACGCTCGGAGCCGGTCACCGAGACGCCGTGCACACGCGCGTCGGCGATGATCGTCGCAGCCTGCTCGTTGGTGGCGTACACGTTGACGTACGCGCCGTCGGGCAGACCGGCGTCACGGTAGATGGCCTCGATCGCGGCGGCCGACTCGGGGCACTGCGGGGCGTGCTTGAGGATGATCGTGTTGCCGATCGCGAGGTTCGGGGCGGCGAAGCGCGCGACCTGGTACGCCGGGAAGTTCCACGGCATGATGCCGAGCAGCGCGCCCAGCGGGGCGCGGCGCACGACGGCGGAGCCCTCACCGAGGATCTGCAGCGGCTGGTCGGCCGTGATCACCTCGATGTTGTCGGCGTAGTACTCGATGATGTCGGCGGCGAACTCGACCTCGCCGACGGCGGCGGCGATCGGCTTGCCCATCTCGCGCACGATGATCGCACCGAGCTCGTCCTTGCGCTCCCGGTGCAGCTCGGCGATGCGGCGGATGACCGCGGCGCGATCGGCGGGAGCGGTGGCGCCCCAGGTCTTCGCAGCCGAGGCGGCACGCGCGATCGCGTCTTCGATCTGGGCGTCGGTGGCGGTCTCGTAGCTGGCGACGGTCTCGCCCGTGGCGGGATTGACGACGGCGTAGTCGGTCATGTCGGTTCCTCTCGTGAAGTGCGGATGCTGTGATGGGCTCCCTCGCAGCGCTCGGGAGCCCATCATCGTGGTCAGCTGTTGGGGATCAGCGTGTACTTGGTCGACAGGTACTCGTGGATGCCCTCGGCGCCGCCCTCGCGGCCGATGCCGGACTGCTTGACACCGCCGAAGGGAGCTGCGGCGTTCGAGACGACGCCCACGTTCAGACCCATCATGCCGGTCTCGAGCGCGTCGATCATGCGGTGACCGCGAGCGAGGTCCTCGGTGAAGACGTACGAGACCAAGCCGTACTCGGTGTCGTTCGCGAGGCGCACGGCCTCTGCCTCGTCGGCGAAGGTCGCGATGGCGAGCACCGGTCCGAAGATCTCCTCGCGCAGGATCGCGCTGCCTGCGACCACGTCGGTCAGCACGGTGGGCTCGTAGAAGCTGCCCGTGCCCTCGACGGCCTTGCCGCCCGCGAGCACGCGAGCACCGCGGTCGACGGCGTCGCCCACGAGCTCCTGCGCCTTGGCGACGGCATCCCCGTCGATCAGCGGTCCGATGGCCACGCCCTCTTCGGTGCCACGGCCGATCTTCATCTCCTGCACGCGCTCGGCGACGCGGCGGGCGAACTCGTCGGCGACGTCCTGGTGCACGATGAAGCGGTTGGCCGCGGTGCAGGCCTGACCGATGTTGCGGAACTTCGCGGCCATCGCGCCATCCACGGCCTTGTCGAGGTCGGCGTCCTCGAAGACGACGAACGGGGCGTTGCCGCCCAGCTCCATCGACACCCGCAGGATGCCGTCGGCGGCCTGGGCGATGAGCTTGCGGCCCACCTCGGTCGAGCCGGTGAACGACAGCTTGCGCAGACGAGGGTCGGCGATGATCGGGCCCGACAGCGCGCCGGAGCGGGACGTCTGCACGACGTTCACGACACCGGCGGGCAGGCCGGCCTCTTCCAGCAGCTTCGTGAAGAAGATGGTGGTGAGGGGCGTGAGTGCCGGGGGCTTGATGATGACGGTGCAGCCGGCCGCGAGCGCCGGCGCGATCTTGCGGGTCGCCATCGCGAAGGGGAAGTTCCACGGGGTGACGAAGAACGACGGGCCCACCGGGCGCTGCGACACGACCATCTGGCCGGTGCCCTCGGGGTTGCTGCCGTAGCGGCCGCTGATGCGCACCGCCTCTTCGCTGAACCAGCGGAGGAACTCGCCGCCGTAGACGACCTCTCCGCGGGCCTCGGCGAGGGGCTTGCCCATCTCGAGGGTCATCAGCAGCGCGAGGTCCTCCTTGTGCTGCTGCACCAGGTCGAACGCGCGGCGGAGGATGTCGCTGCGGGTGCGCGGTGCGGTCGCGGCCCAGGCATCCTGCGCGGCGACCGCGGCGTCGAGTGCCCGGATGCCGTCAGCCGGCGTCGCATCGGCGATCGACGCGATCACCTCGTTGGTGGCGGGGTCGCGCACGTCGAAGGTGCGCCCCTCTTCGGCATCCGTCCACTGGCCGCCGATGAAGAGTCCGCCGGGGACGCGGGAGAGGAGTTCCTGCTCGTTCGATGCGAGTGTCATGTTCGTCTCGATTCTGTCGGTATGTGGTCGGTCAGCCGCGTCGGGTGCTGGGCGGGGCGTCCACACCCAGCGTCTCACCGCGGAAGAAGGCAGGGGCGAAGATCCGCTGCACCAGCATGAGCACCGCTCCGAAGAGGAGCAGACCGACGCCGATGAAGAACACGATGCCGATGCCGCCCTCGCCGTTCGCGTCGGCGCCGATGGCGATGGATCCGTAGTCGGGCGCGAGGCTGTCGACCGCCGTGATCACGAAGAGCACGAGCAGGATGACGCCGCCGACGAGGGGGCTGGCGAACTTGAAGAAGAAGTCCTTGCCGGAGTCGAACCACTGACGGCGGAAGTACCAGACGCACGAGAGCGCCGTGATGCCGTAGTAGAAGCAGATCATCATGCCCAGCGCGAGGATCGTGTCCCACAGCGCGTCTTCGCTGAGGAATCGCATGACGGCGTAGAAGCCGCCGGCGACCACGGCCGACGCGATGGTCGCGTAGCCGGGCGTGAAGAAGCGCGGGCTGACACCGGCGAACCTGCGGGGCATGGCGCCGTAGTGGCCCATCGCCAGCAGGGTGCGCGCCGGGGAGATGAAGGTCGACTGCAGCGACGACGCCGACGAGGTGAGCACCGCGAGGGAGAGCAGGAAGGCCAGGCCGCCCATCACAGGGCCGGAGAGCGCGAAGAAGACGTTGCCGCCGATGTCCTCGTTGGTGAGGCCGAGGCCCTTGTCGCCAATGCCCGAGTACATGAGGCTGCTGACCGTGAGCAGCAGATAGATCGCGATGATCGAGATCACCGTGAGCATGGCTGCGCGGCCGGGAGTGCGCTCGGGGTCCTTCGCCTCCTCGTTCATGGTGAGGGTGACGTCCCACCCCCAGAACATGAAGACCGAGGCCGACAGGCCCATGACGATCATCGACAGGCCGCCCTGGATCTCGAACGGGTTGAACCAGGCGAACTCGGGCAGGTTGGCCTCGAAGGCGCCGCCCTGCACGGTCTCGACGATCGCCATGACCGAGAACAGCACGAGGATGGCGAGCTGGAACGCCACGAGGCCGTACTGCAGCTTCTGCGAGGTCGACACATCGCGGTACGACACCCATGCGGCCAGTGCGACGAAGATCAGGCACACCGCGACGTTGACGAACGGGTTGCGGGTGATGCCGGCGATGGTCTCGTCGCCCGAGATCTGGGCGATCAGCAGGAAGAGGAAGTCCACGGCGATGCCCGCGAGGTTCGAGAGCACGAGGATGGTGGCCACGATCAGACCCCAGCCGGCCATCCAGCCGACGTACGGACCGAACGCACGCGTCGCCCAGGTGAAGCTGGTGCCCGAGTCGGGCATGACCTTGTTGAGCTCGCGGTAGCCGAACGCGACGAGCAGCATCGGGATGAACCCGAGCAGCAGGATCGCGGGCACCTGGAATCCGACGGCGCCGACGGCGCCGCCGATGCCAGCCGTGTAGGTGTAGGCGGGGGCGATGCACGAGATGCCCATCACCAGGGCGCCGAGGACGCCGACGGTGCCCACGCTGAGGCCCTTGCGTGAGATGCCGGTCGTCACTCCGGCTTCGGGCATCGTCGCCCGGTCGATGCTGGACATCAGTTCTCTCCTGCTTCAGCGCGGGTGCGCGGTACGACGATCATCGGGACGGGCAGTTCATGCAGCATCTTGGCGGCCGTCGATCCGAGGAAGAGGCGGCGGGGCTGGGCGAGGCGGCTCGATCCGACGAGCACGACCTCACCCGGATGCCAGCGCAGGTGCGCCACGGCGTCTTCGACGCTGTCTCCGGCGGCGCGCTCGACCTCGGCCGAGACTCCGTCGGGGAGGGCGGCACGCACCTGGGCGAGCACGTCGTCTCCGTGCGCGTTCTGCACCAGGCTGATCGTCCCGGTGTCGAGACCCGCAGGGACGTCGAAGGGCACGAGCGACACGAGACGGAGGGTTCCGCGGGCTGCGGCTGCCAGACGCACGGCGGCGTCGAGCAGCACGTCGGCCCCGGCACGAGTGCCGACGGCCGCGGTGACGCGCGGGATCGGCGCGTCGGCGTCGGCATTGCGACGCGAGCCGGCCGGTGCGAGCGCGACGGGTATCGGCGAGGAGTGCACGAGCTCGGATGCCACGGAGCCGAGGCGGTGACGCCCGAGCGTGCTGCCGTTCGCGGCGCCGACCACGAGCAGACGGGCGTCGAACTCCTCGCCGGCGGCGATGATGCCCTCGGCGAACGACTCGTTGAAGCGGACGTGCCCGAGGCTGCGGACGTCGGCCGGCACCTCGGCGATCGCGGCGCGCAGCCACTCCTCCGCCTGGGCGCGGACGTGATCCTCGAAGGCGCGCTCCGGCGGCACCACCGAGGCGCTGCGCGTGCCGGCCGGCGGCAGGACGATCACCAGGTCGAGGTGCGCGTCGATGCTGCGGGCGAGGCGGATGCCGAGCGCCAGGGCGTCAGCCCCGGCATCCGTCGCCGTGTAGCCGACGACGATCGAACCGGTCATGCGCCGGCGCCCTCGGCGCCGACCTTCTCGACGATCTGCGAGGCGGCGAGGCGGCCCATGCGGATCGCGCCGTCGACGTGCTGGTAGCCGGCACCTGCCATGTCGCTGCACGCGAAGTGGATCGGGCCGACAGCGGCGCGCAGGTCGGCGCCGTAGCGGTGCAGACCGCCCATGTCGAAGCTCGCGGCGTACGCGCCGCGGGTCCACTCCTCGGTACCCCAGTCGCTCTCGTAGTAGACGACGGGGTTCTTCGCCTCTGAGCCGTAGTAGTGCGACAGCGACTCGAGGATGCGCTCCTTGCGCTCCTCGGCGCTCAGCGTGAAGAGGTCGTCGGCGTTCTGGTCGCTCACGAAGCCGACGAGGGTGCCTCGTTCGTCGCCGTGGTTGGTGTTGTCGTAGGCCTCGTGCGAGAGCTCGTACGGGCTGAACGCGGTGCCGCTCAGGCCCTGCTCGCGCCAGAACGGGCGGTCGTACACGGCGTGCACCTTGATGACGAAGCCCATCGACAGGTGCTGGTGCAGCTGGTGCTGGCGGCGCGGCAGCGGGGGCACGAAGGAGATGCGGTTGTACAGCACGGGCGCGTGCGCGAGGATCGCGTGCTTCGCACGCACGGTGACGCCGTCGGCGTGCGCGACGACGCCTTCATCCGACCACTCGAGGGTCCGCACCGGCTGGCCGAGCATGACGTCGTCGCCGAGGCGCTCGGCGAGCAGCAGGGGCACCTGCTGAAGCCCGCCCACGACGCGCTTGTCGAGGATGAAGTCGGCGTCGACGAGGTTCGAGTACGAGCCGGCCGATGCCGCCATGAGCAGCGACTGCAGCAGCGAGAACGCGTGCGTCGGCTTGGTGAGCATCGCGGAGCCGGTGGCGAAGGCGAGGTTGCGCACGGCCTCGTCGTCGTCGGTCTGCTGGCGCAGCCAGGCGTCCCACGTGACCGAGTCCCACTCCGCCGCGTTGGGGTGCTCCCACGGACGGTCGGGATCGATCTCGGCGACCATGGCGTCGAGACGCTCGGTGATCTCGGCGATCGTCGCCTCGGTCTCGGCCGACACGGGGAACATCTCGCCGGTGAAGCGGTGCAGCGTGCCGTCGGGGCCGACGTAGACGCTGTCGCCGTCGCGGTAGCGGTCGTAGGTCTCGAGTCCCAGCTCGGCGAGCGTGTCCTTCAGGGCGTCCTGGTCGGGCGAGACCCACTGGCCGCCCAGCTCGAGCATGGCACCGTCGACGGTGTCGGTCCACAGACGCCCGCCGACGCGGTCGCGCGCCTCGAGCACGACGACCGACAGGCCTGCCTTGCGCAGCTCGTTCGCTGCGGTGGTGCCGGCGGCTCCGGCGCCGACGATGACGACGTCGCGAGTGATCTCGTGCTGTGCCATGGGTGATCTCCTTCGATGCAAGATGTTCAAGTGAATGTGCCGGCCGCGATCCCTGATCCCCCGACCAGGATCGCGGCCGGCCGTCTCAGGCGCGCTCGAGCGCGGCGGCGAGGACGTCGATGCCCTCGTTCAGCAGGTCGTCGCCGATCGACAGCGGCGGCAGGAAGCGGATGACGTTGCCGAACGTCCCGCAGGTGAGGATGATGACGCCCTCGGCCACGCAGGCCTTGGCGACGGCGCTGGTGAGCGCGGCGTCAGGGGCGCCGGTCTCGGCGTCGACGAACTCGACGGCGATCATGGCGCCGTGCCCGCGGATGTCGCCCAGGCGCGGGTCGTTCTCGCGGATCGCGCCGAGGCGCTGGGTGAGCAGCGCGCCGATCTGCTGAGCGCGCTCGATGAGCCCGTCGTTCTCGAAGGCGTCGATCGCGGCGAGCGCCGCGGCGCAGGCGATCGGGTTTCCGCCGTAGGTGCCGCCGAGGCCGCCGGCGTGAGCGGCGTCCATGATCTCGGCGCGGCCCGTGACGCCCGCGAGCGGGAGGCCCGCGGCGATGCCCTTCGCGGTGGTGATCAGGTCGGGCTCGATGCCGAAGATCTCGCTCGCGAACATCGAGCCGGTGCGGGCGAAGCCGGTCTGCACCTCGTCGGCGATGAACACGACGCCGTTGTCGCGGCACCAGGCCACGACGGCGTCGAGGAACCCGTCGGCGGGGACGATGAAGCCGCCCTCGCCCTGGATGGGCTCGATGATGACGGCTGCCAGGCTGTCGGCGCCGATCTGCTTCTCGATGAGGGTGATCGCGCGCTTCGCCGCCTCGGCACCCGTCAGGCCGTCGCGGTACGGGTACGAGCCGGGCACGCGGTAGACCTCGGGGGCGAACGGACCGAAGCCGGCCTTGTAGGGCATCGACTTGGCGGTGAGCGCCATGGTGAGGTTGGTGCGGCCGTGGTAGCCGTGGTCGAAGGCGACGACGGCCTGGCGGCCGGTGTGCTTGCGGGCGATCTTGATGGCGTTCTCGACGGCCTCTGCACCGGAGTTGAACAGGGCGGTCTTCTTGGCGAAGTCGCCGGGGGTGAGGCGGTTGAGGGCCTCGGCGACGTCGACGTACGACTCGTACGGCGAGACCATGAAGCAGGTGTGGGTGAACTGGGCCGCCTGTGCGGCGACGGCCGCGGCGACCTTGGGGTGCGCGTTGCCGACGCTGGTCACGGCGATGCCGGAGCCGAGGTCGATGAGCGAGTTGCCGTCCGCGTCGAGGACGACGCCGCCGCCGGCGGCGACGACGGAGACGGGCATGGAGTGCGCGACTCCGGCGGCCACCGCGTCGGCCTTGCGGGCGAGGATCGCGGCGGAGCGGGGGCCGGGCAGCTCTGTGACGATGCGACGGACCTGCTCGAGGGTGGGTCCGCCTGCGGGAATCGTGGAGGTCTCGTCGATGAGGGTCATGAGGCGAGGCTACGACCGCGGGCAGATCGGATGCATTCGCCCGGGCGTACACTTTGGATGGACGCTTCGCCAGCCTGTACAACCCCGGGAGGATCCGCCATGGACGTCGCCGCCGCACCCACGCTGCGGACCCTGCTCGGGCACCTCGACCTGCGTCTCTCGCTGGTCTCCGAGCAGGCGTCACTGCCGGAAGGAGCACTCGACGTACCTGTGCGCTGGGTGCACAGCTCCGACCTCGTCGACCCCACGCCGTTCCTCGCCGACGACCTCGCGCTGCTGACGACCGGGAGCCAGTTCGCCGACAGCGACGGGCCGGGTGCCGACGCGTACGTCGAGCGCCTCGTGCGCCGCGGGGTGCTGGCGCTCGGGTTCGGCTCCGGCGTGCACCGCGTCGGCCCGTCCGACGAGCTCGTCGCGGCATGCGCCGAGGCCGGGCTCGCCCTGTTCGAAGTGCCCTATGACATCCCCTTTCTCGCGATCGCCCGCGCCCACGCCGAGGCGATGGCCGCGCACGCGTACGCGCGTCGCACCTGGGCGCTCGAGGTGCAGCGCGCGCTGGCCGTGGCGGCTCTGCGCCCGCGAGGCCTCGAGGCGACGCTCACCGAGCTCGCCCGCCGCCTCGACTGCTGGGTGGGGCTCTTCGACTCCAGCGGAGCGATCGTGCAGGAGCATCCGGCCGCGCTCGACGGCAGCGCGGATGCTGTCGCGGATGCCGTGACCGAACTGCTCGCCAGGGGAACGACCGCGAGCCGCTCGCTCGCGGTCGGCGAGCGCACCGTCACTCTGTTCACCTTCGGCCGCACCGGTCAGCTGAAAGGCGTGATCGGCGTCGACCTCCGCCCGATCGACGCCGAGGCGCGCGCGGTCATCACGACCGCGATCGCGATGGCCGGCCTCTCGCTCGAGCAGAGCGAGCAGCTCGCCCGCGGACGACGGCGCATGCACACCCAGCTGCTCGCATCGCTGCGCGACGACGATCCGGCACTCGCACGCCGCACGCTCGGCGCGCTGCCCCCCGCGCCGATGCTCGTCGCGACCGCCGATGCGGCACCCGTGGAGGCCGTCGTGGGCTGGTTCGAGCGCCAGCGCGCGGTGGGCGGCACGGTGTCGTTCGTGGCGGAGGACGCCGACGGGCTGACGATCTGCCTCGGCAGCTCGTCGCGGGGCCTGCTGGATCAGGTCGCCGAGCGATTCGGCATCCGGATCGGCGTCTCCGAACCGGCCGAGTACGGCGAGTTCTCCCACGCTCACGCGCAGGCGATGACGGCGCTGCAGCGATCAGGCGGCGACGGGGTGATCGAATACCACGACGTCGAATCGGGGGGCGTTCTCGACGCGCTCGTCTCGGGCGAGACCCGCACCCTCGCCCGCACCCGCCTCGCCCCGCTGCGCACTCACGACTCGGCGGCCGGCTCGGAGCTCGAGCGCACCCTGCGGGTCTGGCTCGAGCACGATGCGCATGCCGAGCAGACGGCCGCAGCACTCGGCATCCATCGGCACACTCTGCGCACCCGCATCGCGCAGGCGGCCGGACTGCTCGGCGCCGATCTCACCTCGTTCCCGGCGCGTGCCGAGCTCTGGGCGACACTGCGCGCGGCGGGCTGACGCCCCGCGGCGAGGGGCCGGCGTACGCTCGGCGCGGAGATGCGCACCTCCCGCGGACCGATCGCACGCCGCGCGAAGCGCACATTCCCGCGCCAGGCGCAGGGTCCGACGCGATCAGCGCCGGGGCGCCTCCGCCGCCGCGCGACCGCGGGCGATCAGCACTCGCACGCAGCCCCACGCCATCGCGGCGACGCCCAGCACGACGAGCACCACGCCGACGAGCCACACGGCCTCGTCCCACCGGACATAGCCGTACGACACCACGTTCAGGAACCGCCCCAGGTCCTCGGGGAAGTCGATGATGCTGCCGCCGTCCCCGAACGCCCACAGCCCGATCCCCAGCGTCGTCGCTCCGAGCCCGACGAACACGAAGGCGGTCGCAGCGTCTCGCCGCCCTGGTTCGACCTTCTCGAGGTGCGAGCCCTCAGCCGCGATACGCGGGGCGCGGATCGACAGCACGGGCATCACGATGATGAGCATCACTGCGAGAGGTGCGCACACACCCACGACGTAACCGGCTCCGGGCACGAGACCCAGCTGGGCGCCGATGCCCTCGCTCCACCAGTAGTGGAAGCCGTTGTTCGCCGAGGTGGCATCGTCGATGGTCTGCCGCACGCCGGGGAACGCCACGGCGATCGCCTGCACGACCCCGACCGGCACGGCGACGAACAGCGGGGCGACGAAGCACGCGGTCATGAGGCGCAGCAGCACGGTGCCGACCTGCGAGAGCGGCTTCCAGGCCATCTCGAGCATGCACCAGCCTGCGTACACGGCAGGAGCCGCGATCGACAGCGTGCCCCAGGGGCGGTCGCCACCAGCATCCGACAGCGAGTCGAACACACCCCAGACTCCGGCGGCTATCGCGGCGATCAGCACGACGAGGTTCGCGCCGCTGAGCATCGCCCGCAGGTCGCTGCGGAACGGATGTGGATCGTCGATCGCCTCATCGACCACTGTGCTGCGCTCGTCCATGCGGCTCCTCCCCGATGTCGCGCCGCTCACACTACCGGGGCGCACCTGCAGCGCCCCGGATCAGCGGGGAGCGTGCGCCTCGAGGAATTCGTAGACGTCGGTCGTGTCGACGCCCGGGAACGACCCGGTCGGCAGCGTCGCGAGCAGGGTGCGCGGGGTGCGCACGTTCGGCCACGCCTGGTCGCGCCAGCGCTGCTCGAGCTCGGCCGGCGCACGACGGCAGCAGGTCTCGACCGAGTGCTTCGACACCGCACGGTTCGGGGTGTCGCGCCCGACGAACCACTTCGTGTCGTCGAAGCGGACGCCGACGCTCACCGAGTGCATCCCCTCGCTCGACGGCTCGACGCGGGCCGTGCACCAGTAGGTGCCGTTGCCCGTGTCGGTGTACTGGTAGTACGGGTTGAAGCGGTCGTCGACATCGAAGACCTCGCGGCTGGTCCAGCGCCGACAGCACATCTGCCCCTCGATCGAACCCAGCCGGTCGGTCGGGAAGTTCACGTCGTCGTTCTCGTACGCCTTCGTGATGGTGCCCGACTCGTGCACCTTGAGGAAGTGCACCGGGATGCCCAGGTGCCTCGTCGCCAGGTTCGTGAATCTGTGCGCCGCGGTCTCGTACGACACGGAGTACGCGTCGCGCAGGTCTTCGATCGAGATCGCGCGGCGCTCTTTCGCGTCCTTCAGCACGGGCACGACGTGCGACTCGGGCACCAGCAGGGCCCCGGTGAGGTAGTTGGTCTCGACCCGCTGCCGCAGGAACTCGGCGTAGCTGCGCGGCTCGGAATGCCCGAGGATGCGGCTCGACAGCGCCTGCAGCACGGCCGTGCGCGCATCTCCCTTGGCGGGGATGCTGCTCGAGAGGTACAGCCGGCCGTGCGCGAGATCGGCGACGCTGCGCGTCGACTGCGGCAGGTCGGGCGCGTAGTGCAGCGTGAAGCCGAGATGCGCGGCGATCTCCGACGCGGTGCGCTGGGTGAGCGGGCCCCCGGGGTGCCCGACAGCGTCGAGGATCTCGCTGGCCTGCGCTTCGAGATCGGAGAAGTAGTTGTCCTGCGTGCGCATCAGGTGGCGCAGCTCGAGGTTGGCGCGGCGCGCCTCCTCCGGCGTCGCCGCGCGCTCGTCGCGCAGGCGCTCTATCTCGCCGTGCAGGGCGAGCATCGCGTCGATCGCGTCGTCGGGCAGCGACTTGCCGATGCGGAATGACGGGATGCCGAGGGCACGGAAGGTCTGGCCCTTCATGGCGCGCTCGAGGGCGATCTCGCGGGTCGCGCGCTCGTCGAGCGGCTCTCCCTCGAGCAGGCCGTCGAGCGTGGTGCCGAGCACCTTCGCGATCGTCTGCAGCAGCGTGAGCTTGGGTTCGCGCTTCCCGGTCTCGAACATCGAGACCTGACTGGGAGCCCGGTCGATGCGGGTCGCGAGCTCTTCCAGCGTCATCCCCTGCGCGGTGCGCAGCTGGCGGATGCGCCGGCCGATGGTGAGCGCGTCGGATTCGTCTGTCATGCGCAGAGTCTGTCACAGAAACAGAAATTCGACCGAACTTCTCCCCCAGTTTGGTCATTCCGGATGCTCTTCTTCACCCACAGTGGATGTCACAGCCACCCGGCCACCGCGGCCGAACGGACATCTCACGGAGGAGACAGATCATGAGCATTCCCACTGCGACCGCACCGACTCGCACCGTCGACGCAGCCGTCTCCGCCGGCCTCGGCCCGACGCTGCGCATCACCGGACCGCAGCTCGACCGGCAGGACGAGATCCTCACCACAGAGGCCATCGCCTTCCTCACCGAGCTGCATCACCGCTTCGCCGGGCGCCGGCACGACCGCCTCGCCGACCGCCAGCGGGCGAGGTTCGAGATCGGCAACGGCCACGACCCGCGCTTCCGCGAAGACACCGCACACATCCGCGACGACGCAGACTGGCGCGTCGCAGGCGCAGGCCCAGGGCTCGAGGACCGCCGCGTCGAGATCACGGGTCCCACCGATCCGAAGATGACCATCAACGCCCTGAACTCGGGAGCCAAGGTATGGCTCGCCGACCTCGAAGACGCGACGAGCCCCACCTGGCGCAACATCATCGGCGGGCAGCTGTCGCTGCGCGACGCCATCCGCGGCGAGCTCTCGCACACCTCGGCCGACGGCAGGGAGTACCGCGTCACCGCCGAGCAGACCCCCACGATCGTGATGCGCCCTCGGGGCTGGCACCTGAGCGAGAAGCACATCGACTTCACCGACCGCACGGGGCGCCGGCTCGCGGCATCCGGATCGCTGATCGACTTCGGCCTGTACTTCTTCCACAACGCTCAGGCCCTCATCGATGCCGGCCGTGGACCCTACTTCTACATCCCCAAGCTCGAGTCGAGCGAGGAGGCCCGCCTGTGGAACGACGTCTTCTCGTTCAGCGAGGAGTACATCGGCATCCCGCACGGCACCATCCGCGCGACGGTGCTGATCGAGACGCTCCCCGCCGCCTTCGAGATGGACGAGATCCTCTACCAGCTGCGCGACCACTGCGCGGGCCTCAACGCCGGCCGCTGGGACTACATCTTCTCGATCATCAAGAACTACCGCGGTCGCGGCGCTCGCTTCGTGCTCCCCGACCGCAGCGAGGTCACGATGACCGTGCCGTTCATGCGGGCGTACACCGAGCTGCTGGTGAAGACCTGCCACAAGCGCGGAGCACACGCGATCGGCGGCATGAGCGCGTTCATCCCGAACCGCAGCGACGCCGCGAAGACCGAGCGCGCCCTCGAGAAGGTCGCCGCCGACAAGCGCCGCGAGGCCGGAGACGGCTTCGACGGCACCTGGGTGGCGCACCCCGACCTGATCCCCGCAGCTCAGGCTGAGTTCGACGCCGTGCTCGGCGAGCGCCCCAACCAGCTCGACCGCCGCCGTGACGATGTCGAGGTGACGGCAGCCCAGCTGCTCGACCTGCGCATCGGCCGTCCGGTGACCGATGCCGGCGTGCACGAGAACGTGTCTGTCGCCATCCGGTACCTCGAGGCCTGGCTGCGCGGACAGGGCGCCGTCGCCATCGACGGCCTGATGGAAGACGCTGCAACCGCTGAGATCAGCCGCTCGCAGGTGTGGCAGTGGATCCACCAGGACCGCCGCACCGAAGAAGGCACGGCGATCACCGTCGAGCACATCGAGGGCCTGATCCAGCAGGTGCTGGCCGACGCATCGCGGCACGACGGCGACCGGTTCGACGACGCCGCCGACATCTTCCGCGAGGTGACGCTGCGGCCCGAGTTCCCCGCGTTCCTCACGCTGCCCGCGTACTCGCGGTACCTGACCGACTGACCGACCATCCCCACCGAAGAAGGACATGCCATGACCCGCTACCAGTACGACATCGCCGCCATCCAGCAGCTGAAAGACGAGCAGGGCTCCGGCTGGAGCGCCATCGACCCCGAGTCGGCAGCCCGCATGCGCGCACAGAACCGCTTCCGCACCGGACTCGAGATCGCGCAGTACACCGCAGACATCATGCGCCGCGACATGCAGGAGTACGACGCCGACTCTTCGGTCTACACCCAGTCGCTCGGCGTCTGGCACGGCTTCATCGGCCAGCAGAAGATGATCTCGATCAAGAAGCACCTGAAGTCGACGAACAAGCGCTACCTCTACCTGTCGGGCTGGATGGTCGCCGCGCTCCGATCGGAGTTCGGCCCGCTCCCCGACCAGTCGATGCACGAGAAAACCGCGGTTCCCGCGCTCATCGAAGAGCTCTACACCTTCCTCCGCCAGGCGGATGCCCGTGAACTCGACCTCCTGTTCACGCAGCTCGACGCGGCACGCGCCGCCGGCGACACGACCGGGGCCGAGTTCGTCCAGTCGCAGATCGACGGCTACGAGACCCACGTCGTGCCGATCATCGCCGACATCGACGCCGGCTTCGGCAACCCCGAGGCGACGTACCTGCTGGCCAAGAAGATGATCGAGGCGGGCGCGTGCGCCATCCAGATCGAGAACCAGGTGTCGGACGAGAAGCAGTGCGGGCACCAGGACGGCAAGGTCACCGTTCCCCACGAGGACTTCCTCGCGAAGATCAACGCGGTGCGCTACGCCTTCCTCGAGCTCGGCATCGACAACGGCATCATCGTCGCCCGCACCGACTCGCTCGGCGCCGGCCTCACCCAGAAGATCGCCGTCTCGCACCAGCCCGGCGACCTCGGCGACCAGTACAACTCGTTCCTCGACGTCGAGGAGGTCTCGTCGGACAGCCTCGGCGACGGCGACGTCGTGATCAAGCGCGACGGCAGGCTGCTGCGCCCCACGCGTCTCGCGAGCAACCTGTACCAGTTCCGGCCGGGCACGGGCGTCGACCGTGTGGTGCTCGACTGCATCACCTCGCTGCAGCACGGCGCCGATCTGCTCTGGATCGAGACCGAGAAGCCGCACGTCGAGCAGATCGCCGGCATGGTCGACCGCATCCGCGAGGTCGTCCCGAACGCGAAGCTGGTCTACAACAACAGCCCGTCGTTCAACTGGACGCTGAACTTCCGCCAGCAGGCATACGACGCCATGGTCGAGCAGGGCAAGGATGTCTCGGCGTACGACCGCGACAAGCTGATGAGCGTCGAGTACGACGACTCCGAGCTGGCGGCGCTGGCCGACGAGAAGATCCGCACCTTCCAGCGCGACGGCTCAGCCCGCGCCGGCATCTTCCACCACCTCATCACACTGCCGACGTACCACACGGCCGCGCTGTCGACCGATGACCTCGCGAAGGGCTACTTCGGCGACGAGGGCATGCTGGCGTACGTCAAGGGCGTTCAGCGTCGCGAGATCCGCGGCGGCATCGCCACCGTCAAGCACCAGAACATGGCCGGCTCCGACCTCGGCGACAACCACAAGGAGTACTTCGCCGGGGAAGCCGCCCTCAAGGCCGGCGGCCAGCACAACACGATGAACCAGTTCAGCTGATCGAGACGGATCGAGGCAGAGGCCGGATGCATCACCGCATCCGGCCTCTGCCGCGTCGCCACCGGACCTGATAGGAGTGGGACATGACATCAACCGCTGACCTCTACGACGTGCACGGCGATGACCTGCAGTCGCTGCCGCTGCAGCTGCGCTCGTTCGGCGGGCACACCTCGTTCGAGGGCCCGATCCGCACCGTGCGCTGCTTTCAGGACAACGCTCTGCTGAAGTCGATCCTCTGCTCCCCCGGCGGTGGGGCCGTGCTCGTCGTCGACGGCGACGGCTCGTACGGCACGGCATTGATGGGCGACATGATCGCGCAGCTCGCCGTCGACAACGGCTGGGCGGGCGTCGTCATCAACGGCTGCGTGCGCGACAGCGTCGCGATCGGAACCATGCCGCTGGGCGTCAAGGCGCTCGGAACCAATCCGCGCAAGAGCGGCAAGCAGGGCACTGGCGAGGCCGACGTCACTGTGGAGTTCGGCGGAGTCTCGTTCCGCCCCGGGGCGCGGCTGTACGCCGACGAGGACGGCGTGCTCGTCGAGCGCTGAACATCCGGCACCCGGCATCCGGCATCCGGCATCCGGCATCCGGCATCCGGAGAAGAATCCCGCTTTTCTTCGGATGCCGCGGTTTCGCCGCTTCTCGCCTCCGTCTCGGACCGGTTCGGGGCGTCCGGCCCCGAGTACGATCGGAGTCGTGACCGAACGCGCCCCGCTCTCCCGCAAACTGTCCGCCATCGCCGAGTCCGCCACCCTGAAGGTGGATGCCAAGGCCAAGGCCCTCAAGGCCGAGGGCAAGCCCGTCATCTCGTATGCCGCCGGCGAGCCCGATTTCGCGACTCCGCAGTTCATCGTCGATGCCGCCGCCGAGGCGCTCGCGAACCCGGCGAACTACCGCTACACCCCCGCCGCCGGCCTTCCCGAGCTGCGCGAGGCGATCGCCGCGAAGACGCTGCGCGACTCGGGCCTCGAGGTCTCGCCCAGCCAGGTCATCGTCACCAACGGCGGCAAGCAGTCGGTGTACCAGGCCTTCCAGGCCGTGGTGAACCCGGGCGACGAGGTGCTGCTGCCCGCGCCGTACTGGACCACGTATCCCGAGGCGATCCAGCTGGCAGACGGCGTGCCCGTCGAGGTCTTCGCCGGTGCCGACCAGGAGTACAAGGTCACCGTCGAGCAGCTCGAGGCCGCGCGCACCGAGCGCACCACCGTGCTGGTGTTCGTCTCGCCGTCGAACCCGACCGGCTCGGTGTACACCGCCGACGAGACCAGGGCTATCGCCGAGTGGGCCCTCGAGCACGGCATCTGGGTGATCAGCGACGAGATCTACCAGAACCTCACCTACGAGGGCGTCAAGGCGACCTCGATCGTCGAGGCGCTGCCCGCGATCGCGAACCAGACGATCCTCGTCAACGGCGTCGCCAAGACGTACGCAATGACCGGCTGGCGAGTCGGCTGGATGGTGGGCCCCGCCGATGCCATCAAGGTCGCCGCCAACCTGCAGTCGCACCTGTCGAGCAACGTCAACAACGTCGCGCAGCGCGGTGCGATCGCGGCGCTGAACGGCCCGCAGGACGAGGCCGAGCAGATGCGTGAGGCGTTCGACCGCCGTCGCCGCCTGATCGTCGACGAGCTGTCGAAGATCGACGGGATGGTCGTTCCTACGCCGAAGGGCGCGTTCTACGTGTACCCCGACGTGCAGGGTCTGCTGAACCGCACGTGGACGCGACGCGACGGCAGCGCCGTGACGCCGACCACCTCGCTCGAGCTCGCCGACTTCATCCTCGACGAGGCCGAGGTCGCTGTCGTGCCGGGTGAGGCCTTCGGCCCGTCCGGCTACCTGCGCCTGTCGTACGCGCTGGGAGACGACCAGCTGCTCGAGGGCGTGCAGCGCCTGCAGCGCCTGTTCTCGGCCTGACCGTCACGGGCGGTCGCGGTCGTCTCGTCCTCGCCCCCTCCTGTCGTCGGCGC
>Ga0308158_10001396_pt1 | contig 26296 bp, 25 predicted proteins | sample PhyBR2_FD_201038 | JGI IMG/M metagenome (GOLD analysis project Ga0308158, IMG submission 201038) | Phyllosphere microbial communities from UC Gill Tract Community Farm, Albany, California, United States - DLSLB.R2 | ecosystem: Host-associated > Plants > Phyllosphere > Unclassified | place: USA... | reverse complement strand
AATAAATATAGTGATACAGCGCCAATAAGGGCGTTTTTTTATTGGTTCAATGACTAAGTAATTGATTAAAGCAAGTGGGTAAAACCAAAGCTTGTATGGATAAGGTGACGGACGACTGAACGATCGGTCAAGTGTTTGTTTGATTAAAGTTTTTTTCTTCCTAAAAACAAGGGAAAAACTATCTTCGGCTCTAAACTTCCATCACTCTCAATCAAGCATTTGTGACTTGCTTGTGTCAACAACTTCTTTTAGTTTTCTCTATTTTTATAGATTTAAAGACAATAAAAAAAGCCCCAATGATAATAATAACCACGGGCGAGCTTAACTGTTGTGGTGGCGGTTGGTTGTCGCGCGGTTTCCGTTTTTGGTGGCAGATTTTATTTGATATTTAATTGATAGTTCTTATAAATATAGTTGGCGATTGTTTGTTGAGAATATATATAAATATTTTTGACTTCTTTTTCTTCTTCAATTACTTGTTTAGCAGTTTGAAAGTAGAATAAGTTCAATAATCGGATCCACATAGCTTGGTTACTAATTCCGAAATATTTGCATAAATAATTAAAAGGCTTTCTTTCGTTTAGTAATGATTGAATGGCTTTTTTATTTGCTAGTAACATGCCAGCCATGCTGTTAGCTTCTTTTTCAATTATTTGGTCTTCTTCTGTATAATCGTTTTCTTGCATTAGTGAGGGATAAGTTTGATTATTTTTGTGAAGTAAAAAGTGCCCGATTTCGTGCATGATTTTAAAATGTTGTCGGGTATCTGTACATTCATTGTTGTAGCATATCATGTCCATACGACTATCTTTTAAAGTTAATCCATAAATGCCATAATTATCTGCGATTATGGTGTTAAATTTGTTTTTATTGAGTGGGACGAGAACAATTTTATGATTGTTTTCTAAATAGTTTGATATATGCCACCATTTCAGATCTTTGGGGTTACAATTATTTTCTGTTGCTATTATTAGTTGTGTCAATAAGCTAAAACATAGTATAATGAATATACATATATATTTACGTATACACATGGAGGCAAAAATGACTACATTAGTAAAAAATAAGCAATTTAGTTTTCGTACAAATGATGAATTACTTGTTAAGGCTCAAAAGATTGCTGCCGCTGAACATTTTGATATGGCCACAATTTTAAATTCAGTTTTAGAAAAGATGGTTGCTCAAGATGACGTTCCCATTGATTTAATTGATGAAAAACAAAAACGTCAAGATAAAATTATCCGCTCATTGTATGCTGAAGTAGATCGGGGTTATCAAGATTATAAAAATAATCGTGTAAAAGGAATTGACGAGGCGTTTTCAAAGTATGGTATATAATGTTCTGATTACTGATACTGCACAAAATGATTTGGATGATATTTTTATCTATATTAATGAAAAATTCTTAGCCCCACAAGCAGCCAGTAATACATTGAGTAATATTAAATTGGCTATTTTAAAAGTAGCTGAAGTGCCAGAAATAGGAATCGACGTTTCGAAAAGGTTGAACAGAAAGTTTAAAAGTTCAGAAACATTAAGAATGATTCCTGCCGGTAACTATTTAGTGTTCTATATTATTTCAAATAAAGACCTAGTCGTATTGCGAGTTCTTTATCAACGACGAAATTGGATTGAGATATTTAGTTAACATAGATGTTCGCAATTAAGCGTTATTTTGATGATCGCGATGGTCGTTGATTTTGCGCAGGCGTACTTTGTTATGTGCCTTTTTGCTTGTTATTGAGTTGTCCTCGCTACGATTGCGATTTTTAGAGGTTACCAATAAACTTAGGTTATTGATTTGGACATTGATAGTCTCGTTTTAAATTTTAGCAGTGGCTCGACCAAACAGGGAGAGACAGTGCCACACAGACACCCCTTTAACGCTTCGCTCAGGGTGTCTGTGCTCGGTCGCGGCTCAGCACGATTTGACCATGAGTGCCCGTGACTGGCACAGGCTGTTAAAATTTTAGCACTCAAGCATATTTAACCCCCAGATTACTAACGGGGGGGTTAAACCATATAGCCGCTGGAAGCGATCACCCAGCATGGGAATCAAAATCCTTAGTGTTATCAACTAGTTTAGCCTTCACAAGCTGACATAGACTCTTGAAACATTGAAATAGCTAAAGTCGCACAATACAGGATAGAAACTTTAAAAAACGCTGATATAACGGCGTTTTTTTCTTGCACTTAAACAGCTATTTGTATGACGATGACTAGATAAATAGCTTGATAGATTAACCTTTCAGCTACATCATGTTATACTAATTGTACGACAAAATAGTTTTCACAAGTTAATTTATCAATGTTATTTAGACTATTTGTATGACAAAATTTAAACAAAGGAATTCGAGATGACTAAGGCAATCACGATTAGACTGACTGATGAACAGTATGATAGTTTATTGAAAAGTGTCAGTTCGCATCAAACAACGGTATCAGATTATATTCGACGTAAGCTCTTTTATGCTGGCGGGTGGAATCAATGGCAGTCTGACAAACAAATGAACCGCATTAATCAAGCAATTTGGCAATTACCAGAACATTCGACTTTTACTTTACCGGATTTACTTGGCTATGAGTGGGATAATTTGACTAGAGGGCAAAAACTATCCTTAGCGAAACGCTATGTCAAAACTGTTTACCAGCGTAATAAAGAAGGGGATTATAGTGTTCGTTTGTTGCATGACGTTAAAAACGATCGCAATAATAAGCCCAAACAGTTTCGAAAGGAACAAACGAAAGATACTTATTATTCTTAATCAAAAGTGTTTACTGCAAGGCATGATCTGGGAAAACGGGACAGTTGGGTTATTGGAGAAGTGTTGGCATGATAGATTTATTACAACAACCGATCGTTTTTACTGGTCAACTGAATAGTTTGACGCGCTCACAAGCCCAACAATTAGCCTCAATGTTAGGGGCGTTGCCACAAACTAGCATGAACCAAAAAGTAAAATATGTTATCGCTGGTCAAATAGAGCAGTCGATGTTTGAGACATTAACTACCAAAAAAATTAGGTATGCGGAGACACATCAGGTTGAAATTTTGAATGAAACTGATTTTTTAAAGTGGTGTATTGGGCGCTTAGAACAGAAGAATGCTTTTTAGTACCTTATTCTTTGAATGAAAAAAGTAACCTTTTTCGCTTATTTTTGAGCAAAATGTTACTTTTTTAGTTGATTCGATAATTATTAACTTCTGATTAGCGCTGTAAGGCCTTTTTTTATGACTTTATGTATCAATATACTATGGAGGGCTATCATAGCTAAAAAACGATTTTTAAAGTGTTTAAAACGATCCTGATCAAAAAGATATTTTTGACACAACTGATATTGAAGACACTTTGAGCTGAATTGATTTGTACCAAAGTATTGCAATCAATCTGGATAAAAATGGCCTTGTTGGTGTCTTTTCTTAATGGCTAGTTTCTCACGACCACGAATTCTTTTATATTCGGCATAGGCTTTACCTAAATCATTGTTTGGCGTCATCTCAGTGGGCGCACCAAATTGTTGAAACTCGGTCTCATTAATTGGATTAATACTATGTTTAATAAGTTCCATAGGGCCATTGATTGATTTAATCCCTTCTGGAATATAGTCAAGTTGCCGATACTGTAGCGTCGTTAAAAAGCCTAATAAATTTTCCATATTAGCTAATTGTGCCTCTAACTTAGCATTTTCTCGTTTCAAAGCTAAAGCGTTCACTTTTTGAGTGAGCTCACCATAATTTAGTTTAGCATTGGCTGCGTTTAGGGCAATATTTTCAACAAAAAAATGTAAAGCGAAGCGATAAAGTTCACTGCGATTAAATTTAGCGCCAATAGCTTCTGGGTGACGATCTAGCCAATGAGATAATTGTTGGAAGTACCATTCCTCACTGTCCGAATGACGAAGACTAATCACTTTTGGTTGCTTTTGGTAAATAGCAGCATCAATGTTTAAATCTTGTAACATTTGATCAATTAATTGTAATTCTGCATTAACTGATAGCGGTATTTCGGTTGGGGAAACTTCGCGATAAACCTTTCTTAAATAATTTCGTCGCTTGAGTAATCTTTTGGTCTGCAAAACTTTGAGTTGACTGACATTTTTCATGGGCTATTCTCCTGGGTAATGACTTTTATTTGGTCGTGGCAATAGAAAATGGCAGTCATATTTTTGGCCAAAATAAGCGCTTTTACTGATGCCATTTTAATGGTCACGGGGTAACCATAGCACAAATTAACAATCTGACAAAATATGACATGGTTTTTCTTGAAAGGAATTTAAAAAGCCAATCTAATTCATTTATTTGACTACGAAAATAACGCATTTGAAACAAAGGAACGTAATCTGAGTTATGGCCAAGAAAGCTATTCAAAAAAATAGCCAGCAGCAGTTTTTTTTGAAAAAATTCAGTGCTTGTTAACAAAAATTGAGATGATGCCAAAATAAAATAACTATTCAAATGACGCAAATAATTCATTAGTGGTGATCAGTCAAGATACCTCAAAAATACAGTATCTTTCAAAAGATTGTAGCCAAAAATTGACTGTTTTTCTTGCCGATAAAAGGTACAGAAAGGGTAAAACGTCCGTATGACAAGTGTATGACAAATTTCTGAAGTGGAAACCCTTTTAAGTGCCCGTACGACGGGATTTAGGCAGACCATGCCGCCACTTCCCCTTAACCTGTTCAATTTTTTTAGTTTATTTTTTGAGTGTGGATTTTCTTGTACTATTAATCAAAATGATATCGTCAATAATCAGAAAAATGAAGCAGTAATAATTCGACATAATATAAGTGATATAAAAAGTTAAGCCACAATCTAATCATTTTTTTGATCTCTTTTCTGTGGATTGAGGAGACTAAAAAAATCAAATGATGATCAGCAAGTTTCCCCTGAGTCATTTGATTTTTTTGCTTAATAATATCTGTTAAATTATGTTAATTTTGAAAAAAATAGGTCTGCATAATTTGATTGGCAGCATTAAGTTATCAAAATTTGATTTTGATTTAATCTACTACGTTTATAGTATAATTATGGTCGGATGTATGGCCATACTCTCCCAAATTAAATTTATATTCTCTCTTAATCCAGACATACTCCCTTGTCTGGTTTTTCTCTGTTGATAGTTTATTTAATATATGTGTTTGTGGGTAGGAATAGATCACAAATTAGGCACGCTTTATTTGGAAGGGTAGCGTAAATTAACGGAGTAAAATTTCACAAAGTCCAAAAAGCGAGTTGTGAGGTTTGTGAGAGGTAGACCAATTTTTTTAGCCAAATTCACAAATCGTGATCACATAAAAAGCGACAAACACTATTAAAGTAAGGTTTGTCGCTTTTTAGTTGGGATAAGCTGCATTATGTTTATTGAGTTTCTAATATCATTTTATCAGTTATTTATTAACACCAGATCTAATGAAAACTCAAATTAAAATGTCTATATAAATTATTTTGTAATTATTTTAATTTAAAACAAATAAAACTTGACCAACGATTTTTAAAGTGGTATTTTTTAATAAATTAAAGAGGATATTATATGGCTAAGAAATTAAATATTTTTCGTTATTTTTGTTGACTTTGTTTGCTGTAAATATAAGTCTAACAAATATTGCTAATGCATCAACTATTGCAGAAGATTCAAATACTAATGTTGACGGTCCTTTCTCCGGATATACCACGCAAGGAAGTGGTAGAACAACTATTGGGGCTTGGTACTTCATGTATACTACTGGTCCGTTTGCATTGTTTAGAAATTCAGTTACTGGCGACTGGAAGCACGTTCAAATTATCAGTAAAACGCAATATATAATTAACGTTATTTTTGATGGTTACTTCGTGAAAATATGGATTAAAAATTAAGAAGGTATAATGCATGAAATTACCTAATGAAAAATGGTTATTAAATTCATTGATTGATGTGATTTTGGATAAAGATACTAATCAAATATCAAGAGGTGTTTTAGTAAAATATAAAAATGAACTAGAAAAGACACACAATGATAGGTTGGTTGCATATCGTTTGAAGAAAGAGCTTTCATTACTTTCGATTAAGCAACAGGCTAGTCCAAATATTGTATCTTTTTTAAGCGAGCTATCTCAACATTACAACGGATTAGATGTCGGCATGATAATTTTTTGATACATGGTATCAATTAAACGAAAAGCAGTTTGTAGCACAAATTTTTTGTTTTGTATGTTTGTATTAAATGTTGACAGACAATTCGATTATCTAATTTTAGTGATATTATTTTTACATGCTATGATCTAGTCATAATAATTGTGGTTTCGAGTCTTATATTCATTTTTGAGCTTATCAACTAACAGTGATGAGCTTTTTTATTGAAAAAAACGTCCTATCAAAAGTCAAGGATAAGTCTAGCAAGCGACGATATCTTTAGGTTTTGAAAAAAGTATTAAAATGATTATCTAAAATATGCCAATTAACTTAAAGAATATGGTTATGGTAATTTTTATAGAAGTTTATTATGCAATTTAGAAGGGATATATAATTTAATTGTAGGGAGTGTTTGACTTATATATTAATTTTTAGAATCGTATTTCAAATGTGATTTAAGTAACTGAATAAAGGTTCAATTTGTTTATTTTTGAGTTTATCTACCATATGCTTCAAAATTTGAAAAATATCTTAACATTTTGTTTTACATTTATCAATCCATCACTTAAAAACGTTTTAAAATTTTTGTTTTTTGCTGAAAAATCAGTAATAACATTGATATAGCAATTAACAAAATCGGTAATAGAAGCAATTGCCAAAGTGGATTTCTACCGGTATTTGGTAAAATTGGCGTTTTCACACCACCTTTGCTTATGACTGTATAAGGGAAATTAGTAGATTGATTTTGATTATCATATTTTTTTGAGTTATCGTTGTATTTATATGTCCCATAGAAACTAATATTGCCATTTGAATTGTAGTGTTTAGTTATAGAATTTGATTGTGTATCAGATGCTATGACAGTGGTTAATGGCATTATTATAAATAATGAACTCATTATAATAAGGATTTTTTTTAACATATGTATTAACAACCTCTGCTTTCATGATTTGTGATTGAAACTATTTTAATCATATTCAAAAATAAATCGACGAAGATTATCAAGGGTATGAGTAAAAATCATGTTACTTAAGTAATTATAGGCTATTTTCAACATAATTTTGTTCTCTCTATTTTTGAACAATATAAAAATATGATACTGTTGATTATTAAATATTTTTCAATTGAACTGAATAGATTGTTCAAATATTTAGCGATTCCGGTGGATCTTTACTCAACAAAAATAGAGCTTCGAAATTAGTATATTTTTATTTGGTTTGAATAATCCATTTCGTACGTGATTAAACAGAAAATCTACTACATGAATCATGTCAAATCAAATATAAAATGTTTTACTGTGCTTGAAGAAAAAATTTTTATAACGAATACCCTAATAAAATTTAGTAAGTATTTTTACATATATAATAAGTTGCATTTTAAGATCATTGATCGTGAATAAATATATCGAGCGCTGCAGCCTGCTATGCAATTTAAGTTATTTTTGAATAAAATATACTATTATGGTCGTCGTGGTGAGTAAAATCCAAATAAATATGTGGATACTAATTAACAATGGTTCATCATAAAGGTAGAAATAAAATTGGTTAATATATTCTACGAGACAACTAATAAACAGTTATTTTGATTTGTTTATACATGACTTTATCTGATAATTCTATCTGCCAATTAACATCGATCCAGATATGGAGGCCAATATCATGCCGGTGTCGGTAGTTACTAAATTATCGTCACCACCACCTGTGTCTAAATCAAATTCATATGTGGGTAGAACAGCTGGTAATGATTGTTCGGCATGATTGTAATGCTTTTTTTTCTTGGAGCCATAGATATAAGGTTTTGATAGTGAAGTTAGACTTGGTGTGAAGTTGACATTGTTAGAATATAGGTTTTCTTTATAACTTTCTGATGGGAAAGATTCAGGAGGATTTATTGTTGTAACAATATTTGTTGATGGAGAATAAATGTTTTTAGGCTGTATAGTTTCTTTTGGGTTGAGAGGATTAATTATTGGATTATCATCAATATCAGCGCTTATTTTAGGTAAAAATGCTGCGAATAAGGTTAAAGATGAAAGTAAAAATTTTGATTTTAAGAATTTTATTTTATGTAGCGGAGTCATGATTATTGTTCCTTTCTTTTTTTATACTAACAATTAAATTACCAAGGAAAGACCAATCAGTTGCGGAAGGAGGGCTCGTCCACTGTATTTTGTGTACAGAAGTATCAACTTGGGGTGAAAGATTAGAAATTATAATATCTGTTTTTTCATTCATTTGGCGTTGGATTTTAAGGTTTAACGAATTAAAATTGTGAAGTTCCTTTTCGATGAACTTAGTGTAGTTATTACCATAGGTAAAATCAAGTGTTATAACTACTGGTTTGATAAGATTGGATAGATTAAAGTTGGCAATTATTAATAACAATAAATCAGTTGCAAGAGCTAGCTGATTCTGTATTATAAAACTTTCTCGCTGTGGTAAATGCTTTCTTAACGATTTAATAATCTGTTCACAAAAGTGGTTGAAATCTTGGAAATTATCGTTTAAATAACCATTATTTTCTGGTCTGGTCAATAAATTAACTGGATAATTGAAATAAGCTAAATGGATAATAAATTGAGAAAAATTTAGATTTATTTCTGGTGTAAACAAATCATCCATATCTTCCTTTTTTAACTGAAAAAAAACTTCAAATTGTTGGCGAATATCAGCAATAATTGGTAAAGTTTTTATGATCTCTTTTGATTTGTAAATTTCACCTTCAGAGAACAGGAAAAGTAGTAACTCTTTTGTGACATACATAGCTTGATAATCATTTGGAAAATCGAAATAATTATCTACTTCAAAAAATATTTCTTTAACAAAATCATCGTTATTTGAAATGTCAATATCAGTATGTGAATAAAAATGATTTAGACCAGAGCGTACAAAAATAACATAGAAATAATATTGTAATTTTAATCGCATCGCAGTTGTAAATTTTTTTTGGATAATTATTTGAATGTTATCAATTAGAATATTAAACTCAGTTTCCAATTTAACTGTAAAAGGACGCTTGACATCACCATATGAGGTTAGTAAATAAATATAAAGAAAACTACGAATATCATGTTCCTTCCCCAATAATTCTACTTTACTAGTCATAGATATATTAAATTTTTGTAAGGTCTTATCAAATTTTTTCCTAAGTCGAAAAAATAGTGTTTTGCTAAAAAAATTTTCATTTAAAAAATTTACCTGGGAGGTAGAGCGTTCCAACAAAAAGTTATTGAAAAAAGGATGGAAATTTGATTCCATTGAATAAATGTACTGCAAATAGTTCAATCCAGATAATGGTGACTTTCGTGTATAACGAATGGTTTTATTTTCCAAAATTTTAATTTCAAAAAGAGGGACTTTTAATCCTAGCCGATTAACATCGACGATCAAACTTTCAATAGCCATTCGAACTTGATATTCTGATAAATCAAGTTCAGCCATCAATTGACTAATAAAAGTATTTTCTGGATGATTTTCTAGAGTCATTAACACTGAAATTTTTGAAGCATCATTTTTATTTAAAAGTTCAAGTAGCATTGCTGTTGGGTCCTTTTTAACTCAGTGCATTTTTTGATATTATGTTTTGTGATTCGATGGTATGTTTTTAAGTGATGAACATATAAATCACACACTCATTATAATTAATTATATATTAGCTGACTAGCTCAAAGTTTCATATTTTTATATTATGTAAAAATATAAGGAACAAATTTTTTATGATACATGGTTTATAATAGAATTCGTAGCGTGTTCGTCATATGCCATTGTGAAAGAAATATTTTTGTAATTTTTATTGGATACATTTTTACACGTGGAACAAAAAAAGAGGAGAGTTTAACATTATGGTTAACATTTCAAAAACATCACTTGCTTCTGTCAGCGCACTTGCTGTATTAGCATTTGGCACAGCACTACCGGCAGTAGCACATGCTGACGATTCAACGGCTTCAGTTACTTTTCAGGCTAATACAAAACCAACAACTCCAGTTGATCCAGAAAATCCAGACAACCCGTTTACGCCTGATCAACCGGCTACAAATGATAATGGGCCTTTGTCAATTGACTTTATTTCAAATTTTAACTTTGGAACTCAAGAAATCACAACTAAAGATGCTGTCTATAACGCTGCTTTGACTTCTGGGACAGATAGCACCGGTGCAAAAACTTCCAAACCTAATTTCGTACAAGTCACAGATAATACAGGGACAAGCAAAGGATGGTCTTTGAATGTAAAACAAGTAGCACAGCTAGTTAATGGTACTGATTCATTGCAAGGCGCTCAAATAAGTTTATCTAATCTTCAAGCTGTTTCAAACTCTGCATCTAATGCGACCTCACCAACAGTTTCCGGCAATCTTACTTTAACTCCGGGAACGGCTGCAAAGATAACCACTGCTGATGTCAATCAAGGCGAAGGAACATGGGTAACTCGTTTTGGAAAAGATGCAACTGAAGGTACTAATTCTGTTCAATTAAGTGTTCCAGGTGCTTCAGTTAAAAAGGCTACAACTTACACATCTACATTAGATTGGACATTGACACAAACACCTGATGCAAACAATGCACTCTAAGGAGTAATAAATATGAAACCTAGGCAGTTTTTGGGAACTTTATTAACCACCGCCATTGTTTCATTGTTAATTTATAAAATTACTATTAATGCAGTCAGCGTTACGTATCGTTCGCGTGGAACAGTATCGTTTACCCCTTCAAACAAACCAACACCACCATTTAACCCTAACAATCCAGACCCAGACAAACCAGTTAACCCCATTGAACCAAATGGTGATAAACCTGAAGCAGGCACAGTTGGACCGTTATCAATTGATTTTGCATCAAGTTTTTCTTTTGGGTATCAAAAAATAGTTAATCAGGATAGATCCTACGCAGCGTTAGCCCAAGCCCTAAAAAACAACGATAGTAACAGTCAATCATATGTACCGAATTATGTTCAAGTAACAGATAATCGTGGTTCTAATGCGGGATGGACTTTACAGGTGTCCGAAGATGGACAAATGACGTCAGATGAAAAAACCATTAACTCCAATTTATTTGGTGCAACCATTTCATTAAATTCCCCTGTAGTGGTAGGTGTTAATGACAGTCGTTCGCCTCTGTCAAGAGAGGTCACTTTGAATCCTAACGGTGATAGTTTTGTTGTGATGTATGCCCAACCAGGGGGTGGATCTGGTACTTGGATAAACCGTTGGGGACAACAAGCAAACCTAAAAATAGAAAATCAAGCAATTCCAAATAGTAAAGAAGAAATAAGAGTCAACGTAAATCCATCAGTGACGTTAGCTATTCCTGGTTCAACCCCACGTGATTCGGTTAAGTATAGTACGACTCTAACATGGAATTTAACTGACATTCCAATAATAGTAAAATAGTTAATACAAATAAACTAATTGTAAATTCAATCAAGAGAGAAAAAATTATGTCTAAATTATCAATTTTTGCTGCTTCGGCGGTAGCTACATTGTCTTTTGCAGCAGTTGAACCTGTTTTTGCTGATGATGGGGGGGAGTATGATTCAAAAGGAAGCGTTCAATTTATACCATCAACTACGCCAACTGCGCCAGTTGATCCTATGAATCCTGACCCTGATAATCCAATTTTACCAAGTAACCCTGATGGTTCCAAACCAGATTCTGGGACAGCTGGTCCATTGTCATTAGATTTTGCATCCAGCCTTGATTTTGGAATTCAACAAATCACGTCATCGACGGTCGATTATAATGCTTCTGCGCAACAATATACAGATAAAGATGGTAAAAACGAAACTAGTGGTCCTGATTTTGTGCAATTAACAGATAATCGTGGATCATTTGCAGGATGGACATTATCTGTTAAACAAAATGGACAATTTGCTTCTGCAAACGGTACAGAATTAGAAGGAGCTGCTGTTACATTTAGTGATGCGAAACATGTCGCCGCTAATGGTACAACCGATGGCATTTCAACAACAGCTAACTTTACGCTTGATCCAACTGCTGGAGCAATACCGGTTATGTCTGGTGCAACTGCAACAACAGGAACTAATGGAACATCTGGTACACATTTGTTGCGTTTTGGTGATGCAACTAATTTGTCGACAACAGACGTTAATGGTGATGGATCGTCACGTGGTACCACCGATACGGCCATTAAACTAAATGTTCCTGGACGTTCAGCTAAATTGGCTACAAAGTACACGACGACATTTAATTGGATTTTGGCAGATTCTCCTTCTTCTGTAACAGTTGTTAAGTGACAATAAACATACTTTTAACTAAAAGCCGACTGGAAACTTTCGGCCTTTTATACATTCAGAAGAAGGCGATAAGCGAATGAAATATTTAATTAGGATTATTGTGATGAGTTTAATACTGACAATTTTTAGTGTATTAAATTTATCAATACAGAGCAATGTTGCTGCTAATCAGTTAACTTTTTCAGTAGAACCTATATTGCCAAGCAATCAGGTTGATTCAAAAGTAGGCTTTTTTAATATTAAATTAAATCAAGGGCAGTCACAAGATTTAGTTTTGAAATATACTAATAATACTAAAAAAACTATTACGGTTAGTGCAAATGTTGCGTCTGCTAAAACGAATACAAATGGCGTAGTAGATTATAATGATTCGAAAATTAAAAATGATGTATCTCTAAAGTATGACTTATCAAGTTTGGTAGAAATTCCCAAAGCAGTTGTACTAGATGCTGGCCAATCTAAAAATGTTAGTGTTCATGTTAAAATGCCTAACGAAGCATTTCGAGGGATTATAGCTGGCGGCTTAACATTTAATGATTCCGCTAAAGATAAACAAAATCAATCAAGTAAGTCATCTGGTCTGTCTATAAAAAACATTTATTCATTTCAAATTGGGTTGTTAATGAGACAAACTACTAGTTCTGCTTATACTGATGCTCAAATTCAGGATAATGGGTTAAAATTAAATCAAGTTACTGCTGGACAGCAAAACTATAGAAACGTAGTTTATGCGAATCTGCAAAACCCATTATCAGTTTATGTTAATCAAATGGTGGTTAATGCACAAATAACGCGTCGTGGTTCATCAGCTGTATTATATAGTGCTATTAAGGGTGGTATGCAAATGGCCCCTAATACTAACTTTGATTTCCCAATCACATTAGGTAACGGTGTTAAAATGAAGCCCGGGAATTATCACTTAAAATTAGTTGCATACTCTTTAAATGATAACAAAGGTTTATTTAAAACAAATATAATTAACGACAAAATTCAAAGTTTTAAATATCGTTGGGTGTTTGAAAAAAATTTTACAATCAGTGGGCAAGAATCACGTCAATATAATAAATCTGATGTAACGATCAAAAAAAATAACGGTTTATTATGGATCTTGCTATGCGCAATTATCTTACTTTTAGTTGCCTTGTTACTTCTGATTTTACTATTAAAGCGTCGTCGTGATGATCAAGAAGTCGATATCGAAGAAGAGGTAAGAGACTTAAATAATGAATTAACAACGATTATTCACACTGTTACTATGAAAGAATATAAAAAGTTAATTAAATCAGGTAAGCGTGTCCGTATAATTGAAGACAAGTAAAGGATGTTGCTATGAAAATTAATAGCAATGGCTGGTTGAAAATTATTATTTTGATACTAATTACGGTTGCAACAATATTATTTACTTTGCCATATGTTCAAAACTATCGTGCGGCTCAATTGAAATTAAATGAAGCAACCATCTTTCAAAGTGAAATTCCAGATAAAATTCCGACTACAGAATATATTCATTCATTGAATTTACGAGATATGTTAGACATTAAAGGCCAAAATAAAAACGTAATTGGACGTATTTTGATTCCTAGTGTAGGACTTTCAGATGATATCTACGTTGGATTGACAAATGGTAATTTGGGAATTGGTGCAGTGACAATGTTTCCTTACCGTACACCACAGCGACACAACATTGTTTTGCTAGGACACAATGTCGGTTTTACTGCGATTCATTTCGGTGTGTTAAAGCGTGTTAAGCTAAAAAATACTATATATATGCAGTATTTGAATCATGACTATCAGTATGAGATTACGTCTATTGAAACAATCAAAGAAACCGAAATTGGAAGGGTGGCAGATACCAAATATTCACAATTAAGTTTGGTTACTTGTTCAGCACCAACTACAACATCTAATCGATTACTGGTTCAGGCTAGACTAGTCAAAGAATTGCAAAAAGATAATGATAATAATCTAATAAGAAGTATCGTTGATGAGACAACCAAAAAAAATCGTCATGAATTAGACGTGGAGATGTGGAGAGCTATTTGGTTACCTATCTTGATGATAATTGTTGGGTATGGTGTTATTATCACTATAGTATTAGGAATAATGAATAACCAAAAAATCAAAAGGAGAAAATGAGATGTTATTAGGAAATAAAGTGTTTTCTTGGAGTCTTGGAATACTAATTAGTACCTTAACAATGGTTGGGATAGTTTCAGCAGATACAACCACGAATGGAACAGCAACACTCACAGTTGTTGCACCGAGCACAAATGCTTTGACTTTAATGTCGACCCCTAATATTGATTTTGGGACAGCCACTATTGGTTCAATTAACGGTACGTTACCAGGAACATCTGATAAACCTTATACAATTTTAGATTTAAGGGGTGGGAGCACAGGTTATCGAGTTCAAGTTGAGGCAAGTAACTTTACTTCAAAAACAGATAGTAGTAAATTATTACCAGTTACTGCTGTTATGATGAATGTCGCTAATAGTACAAATGGTGAATTAACAGGTACAGGTAGCGCTGTTAATATTTTTGGTCAACAAGCAGTTGTTTTAACAGGTGGAGCAGATTCAAATGGTACGCAAGTTTCAGGTGATATAACATCAAGATTAACGCTTGACACCTCGAAAGTAGGTTCTTTAAAGGTAGGAGAATATCAGGCAACAGTCACACATAGTATTGTTTCAGGTATTCAGTAGGGTGGAGATAATAATGGTAGTTCAAATCAAAAGGATTCTTGTCATACTAGGTATTTTTTTTTCATTCGGATTAGTTCAAAATCATGTTTCAGCTGCAACAGCAACTGGTAAAATTGATTTGGACGGTAGTGTTACCGGTGTATCTGGATCCACATATTATAATGTAAATAATTGGCAAGATATGTTTGATACTTACAAAAATGTGTCTGTTAGTGCAAGTTCTAATAACACGGTCTATTTAAATGTAACCGGTGATGTGCCTGGATCTGCTGCTTTTTCAGGGGGTCAAGGAGTGATGATATCTGGTAAAAGCATTGATATAATTGGCAATGGGCATACTCTTTACGTTGATAATGATTCAAACTACAATACAGGCACGGGACGAACAGCAACCGGTTGGGGATTTTATTCTAATAGTAGTGCGGTTACTAGTAGTACAAATATGACAGTTGAGAATGCAAAAATTATGAATAATCATGCTGATGGAATATTTTCTATCACGGGACCGTCAACAGCCACAACCATCTACAAAAATATTCATACAGTTAACGGCGCTACAACGTCTGGTGCTGGGCCAATTAGAAATGAACAAGGAAATATTAAATTTTTGGGGAATAATGTTTTTAATATTCTTCAGGGGCAGAGCCAAACTGATTTAGGGCCTGGATCAAATCTAGACATGAGTAACACGAAAACTGGATTATCAGGAAGCGATAACCAGGGAGAATGGATTCAGGGGGGCCAGAATATTGAGGTTGTGGATGGTGAAACAACTGTTAATCAATCTTGGGGCTGGGACCGGCCACTTTATACGTATTATACTAAAAATGGATCGAATTTGTCTGTGGATGACGGGGCAAAGTTAAACTGGAATTTAAATGATACATACACAATGTATTATGATGATGGTAACACTAACGGACCATTGAATTGGAATCTAGGCACCAATAGTCAATTTATTATTGGTGGGACAAAGTACACAGCTAGTCATAATAATAATTGGTTTATGGCAATGAATACATTAAATGCTTTTAATATCAATATGGCTTCCAGTTCACTTTTAGATATATCAACAGGCGGGGGGACAATCAATTTAGACGGATTTCAAGGAGGTACTTCCATTATAAATATGGCTAGTAATAGTAGCCTTAGTTTATATAATCTAAATAGTAGTACATCACTATTTAGTGGTACGGCTCCAAGCGGATCTAAAATAGACTTAAATGATCCTAAGAGTGTTCTTCTTAAAACTGAGGGTGGATCTGTTTTCCAAAACGGGACCAGCATTCCTATTAACATCTATGGAGCTGGTCTTCGCTTACATGCATCAAAAATAGCAGCAGCTAATCAATTAAATGATTTATTTAAAAGAGTCGTAACAGGAACGACAAATGGCAATTTCACTACTGCAAACATGTCGCCTATTAACTATAGTACGGATGATCTTAATTTTTTGAAATCGGCTAAGTATATAAAGTGGTATAAGCCTAATGGTATTGGTATTTTACCATCAAATTTAAATCGATCTTTTAAGGTTAGCTTATCTAATTTACCTAAGGATGGAAGCTGGAGTTCTAGTATATCGGGTGATTCGATCATGCAAATGAACTTTATTGATGATCGTGGTCAAACACCTAATTTCTCAGTCCAAGTTAGCCAATTAAGTAATGCTACCCCTAACGCTACACAGTATCTATGGCAAAATCCAGATGGAACTACTCCCACTACATTGGATAATAATCCGACAACTATATCTACTATTACAGATGATAGTAAATTACCTGTTAATGTAGCAATGACAATGGCTGGTGGTAATTATGCTTTTTCTTATGGACAGGATAGTGGATTGTTAGTAAAAGCAAATAATAGGCTGAAAGTACAAAGTAACCAACAAAATGCAACTTTTCTTTATGCAATTGTCACAGGTCCTTAAGATGAATCGGCAATAACACAAAGGTTAATTTAAAAATGTTGCATTATTATGATAATTGTAAAGGAAAATTATTTTTTGAATAAGTGTATAAAAAACTATTTTTTTAGAACAACATTTGGTGTCCTATTAGGTATATCATTGATATTTTTAGTAGCTCCAACAAAAGTATTTTCGGATTCCATTAAAACGCGACCAGCGACAGAAAGTGAAGTTAATACCATAAGAAAAACAGATATTGGGTTTTCAGTTGAACCTTTGTATGGTGAAAGACAGCGAGAAAATAATGTTAATTATTGGTCATTAATTGTGCGGCCGAATCAGGTTGTCAAACTAACATTAAAAATTGTGAATGGTGATAAAAACCATGAATTTGACATTGGGGTAAATACAGCGGTAACAAATAGCAATTTAACTGTTGACTATTCAAAGACTCCTTCGGCTGCAAAAAAAATGCTAAGTGGCGATGTGCCTATTGACTTTCCAAAGTCGTCAAACATAGCAAGTAGTGGTCATTCGGCAAAAAGAATTTTGGTAGCAAAAGATACGGTAGCGACCATACCGATTGAAGTATCCATACCATCAAACAGATTTAAAGGTCAATCGGTAGGTGGTGTTTCTGTAACAAGGCTTGCTACTGATAATGAGTCAAAACAAACGATTAGCAATCTTTACAATTATACCTATGCGATTGTTATGGCTGAAAATAATAAACCAGTCACTCCTAATGTGGAATTTGTATCTCTCTCTGGAAGAGCACAAAAGTTCAATAATACAGTGAAAGTTAAAATTAAAAACAGTAGTAATGCTATTGTTTCAGGTGTATCTGTCAATGGGGCGGTGACCAATAATACAGGAAAACAAGTTGCTAAGTTAATAATGAAAAATGGCACTATCTCACCATTAGCTGATTTTGATCTAGTTTTTCGTAATAATGACGTGCAATGGCCTGCAGGCAAGTATCATGTTAAATTAGTCATGATGGATAAAGAAAAGAATCAATGGAGAGTTAACCAGGAAATAACTATTAAAAAGAACAAAAAATTAACAATTGATAATATCAAAAAAAATAAAGTCCAAAACAAACAAGGGTTAATTTTTACGTTAATTGTGATAATACTTTCATTGATCATAATAGGATTATTCGCGTATTTTAAAATTCTTCGTAATCGTCAAGATGATTGACTAGCAATAACTGAAATTATTTCATTTAATTCAAGCCAAAATTGCTCTTATACTAAAAAATAGTCCATTTTTTAGTATAAGAGCAAGACTCAGTGCTGAGTTGCTGATACTGAACCGGCGACACCCATTGAGTTTTTGTTTATTGTATCCTTTATTGATGTAGTTTTATATATTCAAAATAAATAATTTCTTAATATACTGAACTGTTCTAGTAGAAATATTGAATGCTTCTGCTGTTGCCCTTACCGTATGGGTTTGAGAATATTCAAAGATAGCTGTATTACGGCTATCTTTTTTTCTCTTTGGTCTTCCCTCTTTATAATTAGGATTATGTTGTTTAGCAAAAACTTTGCCGGCCTGAGTTCTTTCGATAATCATATCACGTTCCATCTCTGCGACCGATAATAAGGTCCGAACAATCATACGACCCATAGGGGTATTATCAATCGTACCCAAATTTAAAACCTGAATTATTATTTTTTCTTGTAGTAAATCATCAATCAAGTTCAATGCTTCGCGTGTATTACGAGCAAAACGATCTAACTTGGTGACAATCAATGTGTCATTTGGTTCAATTAGATTGACAATTTTTTCAAATTGCGGACGTACCGTAGTTGTTCCTGAATATTTTTCACTTAAAATAATTTCAGCACCAGAATTTTTTAAAGTTTCTTTTTGTTCATTTAAAGATTGTCCAGCAGTAGAAACACGCGCGTAACCATAAATTGTCATTTTTCGCCTCGATAAAATTGCATAAATAAATTGCAGTATATAAATACAAGTATATCATGACATAAAAAAAGCGCAAATTACTTAAAAGTTATTTGCACTTTTTAATACTATTAACTTATAAAAATCTATTATCGTATTTTTTTTTCACGACGTTATTCAAAATAAGAATTAAGATCATATAAATTTAGAGTCCTATATTATTTTTTTATTTTAACTTTTGAATTAACATTCTGTGCCTGTTTAAAATACTTAGTCATAACATGACTAACTGTACCCCAATAATAAAAGCCTAAAGAACCTATTATGATAACAGCAAAATCAAATGGATAATGAATCCACCCTTGCCCGTTAAATTCTGTCGATCCAATAAAAGACATAGCAGATATAAATATCAAATAGCCAATCATCCAAAAACAACCAGCAAAAGCCTTCTTTGTTTTATTGAATCCGGAACGCCACTCATAATAGACATACAGTGGAATACCTAACAAGATAACCAAAATAACTTCTATAGTAGTTGGCCACATAGCCCAATAGGTCGCCAATGAGGCCAACACAAATGAGAGAGGAGCCATGAACTTTAATATTTTGCCACGAAATGGTCTGGTAAACTCAGGTGCCATTTTTCGTAATGAGATTACTGTGACTGGGCCAGTTAAGTATGCAATCAGTGTTGAAGTTGATATTACACTAGCTAAGGTTCCCCAAGACCTAAATATTGAAACCATCAACATGCTTAGTACAGCGTTGATAAGCATTGCAACACGTGGCGTTCTATATTTTTTATTAATAGTACCCAAAAACTTTGGAATATGATTATTAGAAACCATTGCAGCTAATGTGCGGCTAGATGATGCGACAAAGGAAACGCCCGTTCCAAATGGTGATATAAATGCATCCATATATAATAGGACAGACAGCCAGTGAATTCCAAGTAACATCGCCAGATCAGCAAAAGGCGAAGAAAAATTAATGCCATGCCAACCAGTAGAACTAATCATTTTTGGATCAAGTGACGTAATGAATGTACTTTGTAACAGTATATAAATTACACCACTAATTAACAACGAATAGGTAATCCCTCTACCAATATTGCGCTTGGGATTCTCAACCTCACTCCCCATATTAATAACGGTTTGAAATGCGTTAAACGAAAAAATAATACCAGATACTGTCGTCGCAGCAAATATAGGAGCTGTACCATATGGTATAAATTCATGTAAACTTGATCCATAATTACTAGCATGAAAACCTGAAAGCATTAACATTACAATTGTAAGTAAGGGGACACCTATTTTAAAGATAGAAATAAAGCTGGTAAAGTTAGTCAATAATTCTACTGACCAATAGTTTAACAGTGTAAATACTATAATGAATAAGAAAACAACCAGTAATCCTTCGAAAGTAATACTACCATTTGAAATAAAATTATTCGTCCAATAAGCCCATTTCCATGGCCAAGAGCTCATATATTGCACAGCAGCAACTGATTCTATTGGAATCAAAGTAATGAGTGAAATCCAATTAGCCCATGATGCAATGAATCCTAGTAAAGAACCATGAGTATATTGGGCATATTTGCTCATACCACCTGATTGGGGAAACATTGTCCCTAGTTCAATATAATTATAAGCTATTGAACCAATAATTATTCCGCCTATGATCCAAGAGATGATAGCCGCTGGGCCAGCTAATTGTGCCGCTTCCCAAGCTCCGAATAGCCACCCCGATCCAATAAGAGATCCTAAACCTAGCATAGTTAGCTGAAACAGGCCAATTTTTGAGGCCTTTTTTTTAGTTTTCATGTTACCTCCTTTGTACATGCATAGTAATTATCATACTAAAAAAGGATATATAAATCTAATTTGCGCACAAAAGATATAAGTTAATTATAAGAGCATATGCTTATTCACTGAAATAACAGCCATACAACAATGGACGTATGGCTGAGTTTTATTCAATTTTGAAGTGGGAGGAGGTTTTAAATGACGCTATATAAAACGTTAACTTAAGTCCAAACGGTTATAGAATGGAATACCAATTTTTATAATCGCAATTGCATTTCAAATATGGCCTAAGTAACTGCATAAAAAGCGTCCAATTGAGCCTATACCAGTGAATTTGATCAGAAATCAATAAATTGGACGCTTTCTATTAGAAAAATAAATGTGTTTTTTTAAGGATACGTGCACCCACAATAATCAATTTGAACGTAACTACCACTACAGATTTGATTACTTTATTTTTAGGTCTGTAGATCAATTAGCGTTAACCTCATGTGTTTAACAAAAGTAAAAAAGCAGATTTTAGTTAACACTCGGTTTAATTTTACAATCTACCATCACTCAATGCCAACAAAGGAAAAGGAATAAATTCTTTAGGTTTTTGCCCATCGTATAGTTTTTTGAGCATCCAAAAGTTATCTAGCCATTTATCTGATTTAAATCCAACATTGGGGAATAAGCCAACTAAGTCATATCCCATAGAATTATGGAAACGTTTACTGGATTCATTTTCACCAGTTATAGATGCAATTATGTTAACAACGTTTTGTTTCATCAGTATTGACTCAATTTCAGAATATAGGCGTTTACCCGTTCCTTTTCCCCTAGAGTTTACTGAAACATAAACGCTTATTTCCACAGTCCAATCATATGCTGACCGAGTATTAAATTGATGTGCGTAAGCATAACCAATTATTTCACCACCGTCTTCGGCAACAATAAACGGGTAACGTTTTAAAGTTTCTTCAATTCTTAATTGGAACTCATCTAAACTAGGTGTATTGTATTCGAATGTTGATGTAGTATTCTCAACATAGGGTTTATAAATTTGTAATAAATCATAAGCATCTATTGGATTCGCTTTCCGTATATCAATCATAATTTTCTCCTTATCAATCCAGAATAAAAGTAAATTGTAGCACAAGATATGATAAAAAGTTAAATTATTGTGGTAAATTGTAAAATTAAATTAAATACTAAAAAAAAGCGCTCTTTAATCTAATCCTATAAAATCTACCAAGATGCATAGTTAATTGCAATTAAATTTTAGTATCAGTGCAAGAAAATTATAATTATTTTGCGCTTTTTGATAGTTTTATAGATTATAAAATTATTCTTATAGTCCATTGTTTTAGTATAAGAGTAGATAATATCAATGTGTTTTTTTAAGAATAAATGCGCTAAAGGTGATCAATATGACCGCAGCCATCACTCCAGATATTTCTACTACTTTTACGTCTGTATGAGGCAATAAAAGTTTATTATTTTTGTTGGGGAAATTCTCAATTTTTGATGATTTCTCTGCCTTTTTTGTAGAGTTTGTTTTGAGTGATGCCTCAACTTCTTTTGTAGAGTTTATTTGTGATGATGTCACTGTTGATTTGGCATTTTTTTGCGTGTCTTCATTGTTAGGGTCCGAGGTGCTTTTTTGATCAGAATTTATGGCTATATATATTTGGTAAATATGGTTGTACGATAAGCTAGCAATATTAACATGGATAGTTTCTAGGATGTTTCCAGACTGCAAGTCATGTGCAGTCAGAGGAACTGTGCTAATAATATGTAGTGTATTTCCTACCACAGATGTTTCCGTTTTGCTTGCTGATTGAAAGAGAATACTATTTTCTCCATACTCTTTGGGCACAACAGCTGTGATCTCCAGAGACTTTTTATTTGTAACTGGATCAGTTATGATAGTGGCATGTTTTTGTATAAAATTGCTTGCCACAGATGTGTACCCACTGCCATCACCTTTTAGAATAGCAATGGTTACTTTTTCTTTAGCATAAGAATTATTTGATAGAGTTACTGGCTGTTCAACGGTACCATTAAATTTATTAAATGTACTACTGGAAGTAGAGTTATCCCAAGAGAAGTAAGCACTACCAGCCTCTTTAGGATGATATATTTTGATTGCACCAGGAGTAAAGCTATCAGCATTAATGCCAGAACTATAGGTTAGTGGTAGTACATTACCTAGGTTATCGACCACAGAAAATTGAATACTGAGTGTTTCACCTTGTGAAGTGTAATTAACATTAGGTAGAATAACAGTTTGATATTTAGCATTAACCGTGACTAATTTTTTCAATTGCGCCAATGGACTAATGTCATAAATATGATTTCTGAGCATATTGAGAGTAGTCAAGTTATTTAAAGAACGTAAAGGAGATATATCCGACACAGACGCGTTGGAAAAAGATAAATTTGTTAAGTTCTTTAAGCTTGATACAGGAGATAAATCAGATACTGATGTCTTACTAAAGTCTAACTGTTGTAGGTTAGTTAAGTTAGTAAGAGCTGTTAAACTAGTTATTTTATCATTGAAGTCAATAGACAACTTGGTCAAATTCGATAGATTACTGAGGCTATTTAGATTAGTGTTTGTCAATGACATTTGGGATAAGGTTAGTTCCTGTAATGTGCTAATGTTTTTCAATGGCGTTAGATCAGAAACACTGTTATCACCTAGGGATAGGTATTTTAAATGCTTCATTTTAGATAATTGATCAATATTTGACAGTTTATTATATCCCAATCGTAATGTCTCTATATTGGAAATTTGAGATAATCCATCTAGGTTCTGTAAATTATTTTGGGATAACGATAAATAGGTCAAATTTTTTAGATTTTGAATGATATTCAGATCATTCAATGCATTGTCGCCCAACTCCAGAGACGATAATGTTGTCATATTTCTGATAGGCATAATTCGTGATACATAGTTACCATAATCATCAGCTAAAAGATTCAAACTTTGTAATTTTAAATTTTCAATAGGTGCCAGATCAGGCGGAGTACTTGCTTTATTTAGTCTAAGATTTAAGACTGTTAACTGATGTAAATTTTGTAATGGCGTTAAATCAGAGATATTACTTCCAGATAAATCTAAAGACTGCAGATTAGTAGCGTACTCTAATCCCTTTAAATTAGTGACATTTTCATATGATAAATTGAGAGAAGTGATGGTTTGAATATTTTGTTGTGTCACTTCCGTACCAAGTTGTCGTGTTAAAATATCTTTTAGCTGTTGATCAGGTAGCCAATCTTCAGTGGTAGTTAGGTTTTGTGTAGCGGAACTTTGAATAATATCAGCATCTACGACTGACGTTTTTGTTCCTAATACCATGACTGATGTTATCGAAATGATAACAATTAGTAATTTTTTCAACTTTTTTCTCCCTGATATCTCCAAATATTATACGTTGTTGTTTTATTGTTGGAACTGACTAGAAAATATTAATCTTACGATGTGGCATAGGACCAGGTAATCGTAATTTCATATTTAGGTCTGTAGACCAATTTGAGCTAACATAACAGCGATTATGACAAGTAGTATGTTTTGCAATGTTTCAGTCAATTTGTGAATTTCTCTTTGTGAAATTTTGTTTTTTTGTTTTATTGTCGGTTCACAAGCTAATAAAATTGTTTTTTTCACAATCTATACCAATTTTATAGAGTGTTGTCTTTGAAACGGTTTTTCTCTTGTGCTGATAGTTGAGTGTTTACATAATTATCTATTAGAAATTGAATAGCTTCATAATTATATTCAACTTTTAAATATCGTTTTAGTTCCTCTAATTCCTTTTTTGTTTGTGGAGAAACTTTTAACGTTTTTCTTTGGTTTGGAGATGGAATATATTTGTCTGTCTCAATAATTTCATTATTTTTTATGGGTTGGTTAATTTCGACTGGTGGTTCCTTTTCAGTTTCTATAAAGGATTCTTTTGGTGTGAAGTTACCACGCTTTCTAAGCGTCTCTAAATTACTCATGTTTAGCGTCCTCTAGTGCGTTTATTTTTTCTATGAATTCATTTGTTGCGATTTCATATGTTTGCATGACTTTTCTGTCAAATCTATCTTTATCAGTGATACCTGTGATGTCAAATCTCTTAATTCTTTCCATGTGTGGAATTACTGATTTGAAAACTAAATCTTCGCCAAAACTTTCTTTTGCCATGTTTAGCATAGCATTATCCACAGTTCCTTTTTTGTTTTGCAAGACTGGAAGTATGCCAACAACGTCAATATCAAGATTAAACTTATCTTTATAAATAAGTAGATCATTGATGTAGTTTTCTGCTCCAGTTAGTGATCTCTCCTGTGTTTGAAAAGAAATTAAAGTATAGTCAGAAGCTACGGTGGCGTTTGCTGTTACTTCCCTACTCATAGGTGGAATGTCGAGAATAATTAGATCGTAGTTTGGACGTAGTTCATCTAGTAGTGGTTTCAGTATAGAAACTTCTTCAGTCTCATTATTAGCATGTTTGTATACATACTTTGGGAAATCTCCAAAATCAGGATATGAGGGAAGTAGATCATAGTTTGGCATTATGTTAACAGGTAAATCAACTAGTGATCCGTTGGCAACACCAGACATAATTGTTTTATTTATAGTCATAATATTGTCTTTTTCGAGAGCTGATTTTGTTAGCAAGAGAGCCTTTGTGGCATTAGTTTGTGGATCTAAATCGACTACTAATACTTTAATTCCTTTTTTGGCAAGAGTATATCCTATTAATGTACTATTTGATGTTTTACCTGCACCACCTTTGTAGTTTCCAACGGTAATGATTAAACCTTGATTTTTATTTTTCTTAATTAATTTATCCATGATGTTCCTTGTCCCCTTTTTATTCATGTTAACAATTAGTTAATTATTTGTCAATGGCTACAAAGAGAAAAAGAGAAAAAGAGAAAAAGAGAAAAGGGGACAAAGAGAAAAAGAGAAAAAGAGAAATGTTTTAATATAGGTGATTATGAATGGAAAAAGGGGACATATCTAAAAAGAGACATGTCTATAAAGGGAAAAAGGTATAAAGAGAAAAAGAGAAAAAGAGAAAAGGGGACATTGATAAAAAAACATTGACACCATGAAATGTATGATTTATATTTATGGCATAGAGTTTTTAATTGAATAAAAGAAAAGCCACCAAGAACTGGAATTCTTGATAGCCACGTAAATCTTATTTGTTTTGGTTAACGTAACTATATTATACAACATAACCTTTGTGTTGTAAATGTGGGTGATTTCAAAAATAGTGAAGCCAAACACTTTAAGGGGTATGGTTGATATGACAGGTAGGGGGTAGTTGTGTTTCTTGCAACTCGGTAGATCCAAAGTGCTGTATCAGGTATACGAAAAAATAGACAAGTGCCATTTTCCCAGACACTACTGTACAAAAATATTTGGGTGCTACACAAACAAGCCATACTGGGCGTGTAGTAGGGTGAGAGCGACCATTAACGGCTCGGCAGGTAAAACGGTGTTCAAGGACACAGAGCTTGTCTTTAAGCTGTATCGTGACAAAGAGAATAAGTATAGTGATACAGCGCCAATAAGGGCGTTTTTTTATTGGTTCAATGACTAAGT
>Ga0308158_10001395_pt1 | contig 26299 bp, 28 predicted proteins | sample PhyBR2_FD_201038 | JGI IMG/M metagenome (GOLD analysis project Ga0308158, IMG submission 201038) | Phyllosphere microbial communities from UC Gill Tract Community Farm, Albany, California, United States - DLSLB.R2 | ecosystem: Host-associated > Plants > Phyllosphere > Unclassified | place: USA... | reverse complement strand
AAGTCGGGCAAGCACAAGGAACGCTCGTCGGTCGGCCTCTACACCTATCCCGTGCTCCAGGCGGCCGACATCCTGCTGTACAAGGCCACCGAAGTGCCGGTCGGCGAGGACCAGAAGCAGCATCTGGAGCTGACCCGCGACATCGCCGCCAAGTTCAACAACGACTTCGGCGTTCCCGGCTTCTTCCCCGTGCCTGAGCCGATCATCCAGGGGCCGGCGACCCGCGTCATGTCCCTGCGCGACGGGGCGGCCAAGATGTCCAAGTCGGATCCGTCCGACAACAGCCGCATCAACCTGACCGACGACGCCGACACGATCGCCTCCAAGATCAAGAAGGCCAAGACCGATCCCGAGCCGTTGCCGGAAACCCTGGACGGCCTGAACGAACGGCCCGAGGCCAAGAATCTGGTCGCCATCTATGCGGCGTTGGCGGGCCTGACCCGCGAACAGGTGATCGCACAGTTCGGCGGCCAGGGTTTCGGCGCCTTCAAGCCGGCGCTGGCGGACCTGGCGGTGTCGTCGCTGGCGCCCGTGACGGCCGAGATGCGCCGCTTGATGGACGATCCGGCCGAGATCGACCGCGTGCTGAAGGCCGGCGCCGAACGCGCCGCCGAGGTCGCCGATCCCGTGGTGGACGAGGTCAAGAAGATCGTCGGCTTTTGGAGGGCGTAATGGGGGTCTATGAAGCCAAGGTCGTCTGGAACCGCGGCGACCAGCCCTTTCTGGACAAGGGCTACAGCCGGGCCCATTCCTGGAGCTTCGACGGCGGAGCGGTGGTGCCGGGGTCGTCGGCGCCCTCCAGCGTGCCCGTGCCGATGTCCGATCCGGCCGGCGTCGATCCGGAAGAGGCGATGATCGCCGCTCTGTCCAGCTGTCACATGCTGTGGTTCCTCGCCTTCGCCGCCAACGCCGGCCTGGTGGTCGACACCTATGTCGACGAAGCGTCGGGCAAGATGGGCAAGGACGAGAACGGCAAGCGCTACCTCGCCGAGGTGACGCTGCGCCCCTTCACCAGCTTCACCGGCCGCGAACCCGATCAGGCCGAGATCGACGCCCTGCACCACCAGGCCCACGACCATTGCGAAATGGCCCATTCGGTCCGCGCGACCATCACGGTCGAGGCGACGATCGGCTAGGCGGCGACCGCCGTCTCTTCCTCGACCAGGGACCTGAACAGGGCGTGGGCGGCGATCATGCCATCCGAGGTCGCCAGGGTGATGTTGGAGGCGGCGCGCGCCAAGTCGCCGGCGGCGAAGACGCCCGGCTGGGTCGTCTGCTGCATGGCGTCCACCTTGATCACTCGCCCCATCGGGGTGTCGGTCATCTCGCAGCCCAGCCGCTCGGCGAAGGGGCTGGCGACGCGCACATTGGCGCCGACGAAGATGGCCTTCAGGCCGACGAACCGTCCGTCGGTCAGCCGCGCGCCGCTCAGGTCCGGCGCCTCGCCCTCCAGCCGCGCGATGGGCGTGGCCTCGATGGTGACCCCGCGTCGATCCAGCAGATGGGCGTCCTCGGGCGACAGGCCCACGTCGAGATCCATGAACAGGGTGACCTGGCCCCATTCGGCGACCGTCGCCGCATACGGGACCGCGTGATCGCGGCGCCCCAGCACGCCGATGGGGCCGCCGCCGATCTCATAGCCGTGGCACCAGGGACAGTGCAGGGCGGTGCGGCCCCAGCGTTCCTTCACCCCCGGGATGTCGACCAGCACGTCCTCGACCCCATGCGACAGCAGCAGCCGGCGACCGCTTGTCCGTGTGCCGTCAGCGAAGGCGACCGAGAAACCGCCATCGATCCGTTCGACCTCGACCGCCTCCGCCATGCGGAAGGCGGCGGTCGGATAGGCCGCGACCTGGGCTCGAGCCGACGCCGTGATCTCAGCGCCGGGCTTTCCGTCATTTGTCAGGACGCCATGGGCGCGAGCGGCGAACCGATTGCGCGGCCGGCCGTCGTCGATGACCAGAACGCGGCGTCGCGCACGGATCAGCTGCATCGCGGCGGACAGGCCGGCATAGGAGCCGCCGATGATCAGGGCGTCGTGCGGCATGACGTCAGGACTTTCGAGCGTGGGCATGCAGGAGGTCTCTCTTGGGATGTTCGGCCATGCGGCGCGAGAAATCCGCCGCCAGATCGGCCAGGGTTATGTCGTTCAGGCGCGCGATCAGCAGAGCGCGGGCGGCGGCGTAGGTCTCGGCCAAGGCGTCGTTGACCGCCGCCTCGACCAGGCAGCCGTCGGCCTCGATAGGCGGAGCGGCCGGAAACAGATCCGCGCCGCCGAGGGCTGTATTCACCTGGCCCAGGGTGACCTGATCCAGCGGTCGCGACAGACGCCAGCCGCCGCCATGCCCCTTTTCCGACGCCACCAATCCCTGCTCGCGCAGACCGGACATTGTTCGGCGCACCACCACGGGATTGGTGGAAAGGCACACCGCCAGCTGGTCCGAGGTCATGGGCGAGCCGGTGCGTGTCTCATGCTCAGCCATGTGCAGCAGGGCATGGAGAATATTGGACAGACGGGAATCCCTTTTCATGTAACTGCAATTGTTACGTGATGGATCGCCCGTCAAGAGCGCGGGTCAGTTTTCTTTTCAGCCGTGTGGCACGGCGTCGGTCAGGAAGGCGCCGAAACGGCGCAGGGCCTCGACTGTCAGTTCCGGATCGTGGCGCATCGGACCGTTGTTGGTGGGTTCGTCGAAGGCGTGGGTGCCCCCGGCGATCCAGCTTTCGACCTGGGAGCCGCAGTTGCGGATCATGGCGTTGACCTGTTCGGCGTTGCGCACGGTCGTCAGGTGGTCGCGCTTGCAGGTGACGGCCAGAACGCGCGGGCAATGCCGCCACGGCTTCAGCCGGTTGAAGGCGAACGGGCCGATGTAGGGATAGGCCAGCCACACCGCCTTGACGCCGGACAGGCTGGCCTCGGCGGGATCGATCACGCCAAAGGCCCCAGGCGTCGGCGCGCCGCTCATCATCTCCATGATCGACCAGCCGCCGTGGCTCCAGCCGGCCAGGGCCAGCTTTGTCGCATCGACATCAGGGCGGGCCGAAATGCCCTGGATCGCCGCCAGCACGTCGCCCACCCGCTTATAGCCCCGGAACGACAGGCCAGTGCAGACCGCCGCCAGGGTGAAGGCCCGTCCCCAGCCGCGCGGGCCGTAGGAATCGATGATGAAGGCGCGCCAGCCCGCCGCCTTGGCGACCTCGGCATAGCGGGGCAGGTGATCGCGCAGACCCCCGCAGCCGTGGAAAAGCAGCACGGCGGGGCGAGGCCGCTCGTCGTCCGGCCCGACGACGGTGACATGGGGCTCCAGCCGGGCCCAGCGGCGCTTCAGATCGTCCATTTCCGATTTACGCCGCAGCTTACGCTCCAACGCCAGCCCCTCTTGCGCATTTCCTCATTCAGATATATCTGAACCGCTGTGAATAGATATATCGAAAAGAAATCGATCATGAGGTCCAAGGGGATCTTGCAAGGACGCCGCAACGGATGCGGCGAAAAACACGGTCGCCATGGCGGCCTGGCCTTCGGACGTGGCATGCGCGGCGGGCGCGGCGCGGACTTCGGTCCCGGCTGGGAAGGCGGCGAGGCGCGAGGACGTGGTCACGGCCATGGCCGGCGCGGCGGCGGGCGCCTGTTCGACCACGGCACGCTGCGCTGGGTGCTTTTGTCGCTGATCGCCGACAAGCCCAGCCACGGCTATGAGCTGATCAAGGCGGTCGAAACGAGACTGGGCGGCGCCTATTCGCCCAGCCCCGGCGTCATCTATCCAAGCCTGACTTTGCTGGAGGAGATGGGCGCGCTGGAGTCCGAGGCCCAGGGCGGCAAGAAGCGGTACGCGATCACCGAGGCCGGACGCGCCATGCTGGCGGAAAACGAAGACGTGCTGAAGGCCGCCGAGGCGACGATGGACAAGTTCGCCGCGCGCGCCCTGCGTCCGACGGCCATCCAGGACGCCATCGGCCGACTGCGCCACACCCTCCATGGGAGGCTGACCGGCGAGATCGCCCTGACCGACGCTCAGGTCGAGGCCATCGCCGCCGTTTTGGCCGAGGCGGCCGACAGGATCGAAAAGGCATGAGCGCGCGCGAAAGCCGTCGCGTTCGGCACGAGCTGACGTTTCGCACGCTCTCGGTCGTCTCGGTCGAAGGCCTGACGCCCACCCTGAAGCGGGTGATCCTGAGCGGCGACGACCTGGCCGGCTTCGTCAGCGCAGGATTTGACGATCATGTGAAAATCTTTCCCGTACGGGACGGAGAGACGCTGAACCTGCCGACCGTGGGGCCAGACGGGCCGGTGTTTTCAGAGCCCCGGCCGGTCGCGCGCGACTACACGCCTCGGGCCTATGATCCCACGACCAACCGGCTGACCATCGACTTTGTCATCGGCCATAGCGGTCCGGCGACGGAATGGGCCGAAGCGGCGGCGCCTGGATCGATCCTGGGCGTCGGCGGGCCTCGTGGGTCGTTCATCGTCCCAGTCGACTATGCCGACCATGTCCTGATCGGCGACGAGACGGCCTTGCCCGCCATCGCCCGCCGTCTGGAGGAACTGCCGGCCGGGGTGCGCGCCCTGACCGTGATCGAGGTTGCAGACGCCGCCTCGCGATTGACGCTGACGAGCCGCGCGAACCTGACGTCAGTCTGGGTCGAGCGCGACGGCGATCATGAACAGGCCGGCGCCCTGGTTTCGGACGCGAAGTCGGCGGCGGCCGACGTATCGCGCGACGACGCCTATGTCTGGATCGCGGGGGAAGCCCAGGCGGCCAAGGCGTTGCGCGGCGCCATGATCGCACTCGGTTTTGAACCCAAGGCGATGAAGGCGGCGGGCTACTGGCGTCTGGGCGATGGCGGCGCCCTTGGCGTCATCGAAGACTGACGTTCAACGCGCCCGGCGCAGCGTCAGGTTCAACCGGCCGCCGCCGGGGATCAGGCGCGACGATCCGGCCAGCACGCGGTCGACGCCATGACGGGCCAAGCGCGCGGGTCCGGTCAGGGCGCAGACGTCGCCGCTGTCCAGCCTCAGCGTCGTGGTGCGTCCGCCCTCAGCCGCGCCGATGCGGAACGTCGCCGTGTCTCCCAGGGATACCGACAGGACGGGCGCGCCGAGGTCGGCCTCGTCCTTGTCCTGGTGCAGGCCCATCTTCGCCGCATCGCGATACAGATTGACCAGACAGGCGTCCGGCGGCATGGGCCAGCCGACCGTGGCGTGCCACAGATCGAGCAGCACAGTCGGGATCGCCGGCCAGGGTCGCCCGGTCTCGGGATGGGTCGACTGATAGCGATAGCCACCCCGGTCCGAGAGCCAGCCCAGCGGCCCGAAATTGCTCATCTGAACCGAGAAGGGCCGACCGCCCGGCGTGGTCGGCCGATAGAGGGGCGCGTCATCCAGCCGGGCGAACACCTCGGCGACCAGATCAGCCTGCGCCGCGGCATCGAGCGCCCCCGGCCAGAGCCGGAAGCCCTCAACGGCGGTCTTCACTTCAGCGGGTGTAGGTGTATTCGCTGACCTCACAAACATTGATGCGCGACCGCGTCAGCTCCTGACCGTTGGTAAACTCGGCCTTGAAGTCATAGATGCAGGCGCCCGAGCCGTCATCGATGTTGATGCGCACATCCTGCCCGCTTTCCAGAACGTCCGAGCCCAAGATGTCCTCTTCCCAGTCGTCGCTGCGCGAATCCGACGCGTAGAAGCGCAACATGGTCCAGCCGGTGCGGTTCTTGATGGTGACGTGCCGATCATAGCCGTCACGCGACTGGATGGCCGGCGCCCCAGCAGGCGGCGCGGCGGCCGCCGCAGAGCCGATCAGAACGGCGGCGGCGACGGCGGCCTTGAGCATGATCTTGATCATTGTCTCCTCTCCCTTCCTCGATCGCGATCCCCAGAGCGCGATGCAAAATCTTATGCGCCGTAATCGCCGCGCCTGCATCTTCGAATTTCAACGTTCTTCGAAAGCGTTGAATCGCATAACGCCCTTGCGGGCCGGGGGGATTTTCCCATATCGGGGCCAGCTTCGGAGAAACCCCGCGAAACTTGGGGCTATCCAGCCTGATCCACGCCAACCCAACCGGGGGCGGTCACGCGCGGCGCTTCGTCGAAGGCCGCCGCATCGCCCGCCGAACCAGAGAGACTGAAGAACACATGGCCAAGATTATCGGCATCGACCTGGGCACCACCAACTCGTGCGTCGCCGTCATGGACGGCAAGACGCCGAAGGTGATCGAAAACGCCGAGGGCAACCGCACGACCCCGTCGGTCGTGGCGATCCAGGACGGCGCGGAAGTGCTGGTGGGCCAGCCCGCCAAGCGCCAGGCCGTCACCAACCCGTCCAACACCTTCTTCGCGATCAAGCGCCTGATCGGCCGCAACTTCGATGATCCCGTTGTCGCCAAGGACAAGGGCATGGTGCCCTATGAGATCGTCAAGGGCCCGAACGGCGACGCCTGGGTGCGCGCCTTCGGCAAGGACTATTCCCCGCAGCAGATTTCGGCCTTCACCCTGACCAAGATGAAGGAAGCGGCCGAGGCCTATCTGGGCGACAAGGTCACCCAGGCCGTGATCACCGTGCCGGCCTACTTCAACGACAGCCAGCGTCAGGCCACCAAGGACGCCGGCAAGATCGCCGGCCTGGAAGTGCTGCGCATCATCAACGAGCCGACCGCGGCGGCCCTGGCCTATGGTCTGGAAAAGAACGACGGCCAGAAGATCGCCGTCTATGACCTGGGCGGCGGCACCTTCGACGTCTCGATCCTGGAGATCGGCGACGGCGTGTTCGAGGTGAAGTCGACCAACGGCGACACCTTCCTGGGCGGCGAGGACTTCGACCTGCGTCTGGTCGACTACCTGGCCGACGAGTTCAAGAAGGAGCAGTCGGTCGACCTGCGCCAGGACAAGCTGGCCCTGCAGCGCCTGAAGGAAGAGGCCGAAAAGGCCAAGAAGGAGCTGTCGACCACGACCCAGTACGAGGTCAACCTGCCGTTCATCACCATGAACGCCTCGGGTCCGCTGCACCTGAACATCAAGCTGACGCGCGCCAAGCTGGAAAGCCTGGTCGAGGATCTGGTCCAGCGCACGATCGAGCCGTGCAAGAAGGCCCTGGCCGACGCCGGCCTGAAGGCTTCGGACATCGACGAAGTGGTTCTGGTCGGCGGCATGACCCGCATGCCCAAGGTCGTGGAAGCCGTGAAGGCCTTCTTCGGCAAGGAGCCGCACAAGGGCGTGAACCCTGACGAAGTGGTGGCCCTGGGCGCCGCCGTTCAGGCCGGCGTTCTGCAAGGCGACGTAAAGGACGTGCTGCTGCTGGACGTGACGCCGCTGACCCTGGGCATCGAAACCCTGGGCGGCGTGTTCACGCCCCTGATCGAGCGCAACACGACGATCCCGACCAAGAAGAGCCAGACCTTCTCGACCGCCGACGACAACCAGTCGGCCGTGACGATCCGGGTCTTCCAGGGTGAGCGTCCGATGGCGTCGGACAACAAGATGCTGGGTCAGTTCGACCTGATGGGCATTCCGCCCGCACCGCGCGGCATGCCGCAGATCGAGGTCGCCTTCGACATCGACGCCAACGGCATCGTCAACGTCTCGGCCAAGGACAAGGCGACCAACAAGGAGCAGTCGATCCGCATCCAGGCCAACGGCGGCCTGTCGGACGCCGACATCGACAAGATGGTCAAGGAAGCCGAGGCCAACGCCGCCACCGACAAGGCCAAGAAGGATCTGGTCGAGGCGCAGAACGCCGCCGACAGCCTGATCCACTCGACCGAGAAGGCCCTGGCCGAACACGGCGACAAGGTCGGCGCGGACGAGAAGACGGCCATCGAGACCGGCCTGGCCGAGCTGAAGACCGCGCGCGAAGGCACGGATCCGGAAGACATCCGCGCCAAGACCAACACCCTGGTCCAGGCCTCGATGAAGCTGGGTGAAGCCATGTACGCCCAGCAGCAGGGCGACGCCGCCGCAGAAGGCCAGCCGGCCGACGACGGCGTGGTCGACGCCGAGTTCGAGGAAGTGTCTGACACGGACGGCGACGACAAGAAGAGCGCCTGATCCGTCACAGGTCGCTGAAATGATACGGCCCCGCTTGTCTTGCGATAGGCGGGGCCTTTTCATGAAACTTGCATCATTGGTCCCGGACCCCATGTCAGCCGGGACATCGATTTCGACCAACGCTCGATAAGAGGCGAGGCGAAAGCGAACGGGGAAGTATGAGGACGAACGCCCGATGGCGCGTGATTATTACGAAGTTCTGGGTGTCGAACGCACGGTCGACGCCCCCGGCCTGAAAGCCGCCTACCGCAAGCTGGCCATGATCCACCACCCGGACCGCAACGGCGGCTCGGAAGAGTCGATGGCCAAGTTCAAGGAGCTGTCCGAGGCCTATACGGTGCTGTCGGACGACAACAAGCGCGCGGCCTATGATCGTTACGGCCATGCGGGCGTAAACGGCGGCGGGGGCGGCAATCCCTTCGGCCAGGGCGGCCAAGGCTTCTCGGACATCAACGACATCTTCTCCCAGGTCTTCGGCGATGCGTTCGGCGACGCGTTCGGCGGACGCCAAGGCCGGGGCCAGCAGGGCGGACCGCGCCGGGGCTCGGACCTGCGCTACGATCTGGAGATCACCCTGGAGCAGGCCTACAAGGGCGAGGACGTCGAGATCGACATCCCCTCGACCATGACCTGCGACACCTGCGAGGGGTCGGGGGCCAAGCCGGGCGCCAAGCCTGTCACCTGCACCACGTGCCAGGGCGCCGGTCGCGTGCGTCAGGCCAACGGCTTCTTCCAGGTCGAGCGCACCTGCCCCCGCTGCCACGGCCAGGGTCAGATGATCGCCGATCCCTGCACCACCTGCCACGGGCATGGCCAGGTGCGCAAAACCCGCACCCTGAACCTGAAGATCCCCGCCGGCGTGGACGACGGTTCGCGCATCCGTCTGTCGGGCGAGGGCGATGCGGGCCAGCGCGGCGGACCGCGCGGCGATCTGTACGTCTTCATCTCGGTCACGCCGCACGACCTGTTCGAGCGCGACAACCTGGACCTGCTGGTCACCGTACCGGTGCCGATGACGGTGGCGGCCCTGGGCGGCGAGATCGACGCGCCCTGCCTGGTCTCCACGGCCTGCGACGGCAAGTGCAAGGCCTCGGTCGCCGTGCCGGCCGGCGCCCAGACCGGCAAGACCGTGCGCATCAAGGGCAAGGGCATGCCCCATCTGAACGGCCGCAACCGCGGCGATCTGGTGGTCGAACTGTTCGTCGAGACGCCCACCGATCTGACCGCGCGCCAGCGTGAGCTGCTGGAAGAGCTTGCCCTGTCGTTCGGGGAGGGGCAGAACCCCAGGAATTCCAGCTTTGCCGGAAAGGCGAAGCGTTTCTGGGCCGACATCCTGGGCAATCAGGACGCGGACGGGTCGAAAGAGAACGCGGTTTGAGCGCAATCTTCCACGCCGGCATTTCCGGCTATCGCGGCCGGATGGGGCGTGCGGTCTCTCAGGTTCTGGACGCCCGCGAAGACGTGGTGGTCGCCGCCCGCTTCGATTGGGGCGAAACCGCCGACCTGTCGCTGTGCGACGTGATCATCGACTTCTCGACCCCTGCCGCCTCGGTGGCCCTGGCCCAGGGCGCAGCCGAGCGGGGCGGCCCGGCCCTGGTGATCGGCTCGACCGGCTTCACGTACGAGCAGGAAGCCGACCTGATGAAGGCCGCCGAGAAGGTCGCCATCGTCAAGAGCGGCAACTTCTCCCTGGGCGTGAACATCCTGATCGGCCTGGTCCAACACGCGGCCCAGCGTCTGGACGCCCAGGACTGGGACATCGAGATCACCGAGGCCCACCACCGCCGCAAGGTCGATTCACCCTCCGGCACGGCCCTGATGCTGGGCGAGGCGGCCGCCGAGGGTCGGTTCGCGGATCTGGATGACCTGCGCTCCAAACCCTATGACGGGGTCCAGGGCGAGCGCGAGAGCGGCAAGATCGGTTTTTCCTCCATCCGCGCCGGCGGGATCATCGGCGAGCATACGGTGCTGTTCGCGTCGGAAGATGAGGTGCTGACCCTGAGCCATTCGGCGATCGATCGGTCGCTGTTCGCCAAGGGCGCGGTCGCCGCCGCCGCCTGGGTGCGGACGCGAGGCCCCGGTCTTTACGACATGCAGGACGTGCTGGGCTTCCGGCAGGCTTAAGCCTGGGGCGCTACGCGCCGCGCTATGTTCGCGACGCGGTCGCTCACGACTTGAGCGCTAAAAAGAGACTAAGCCGCGTTTTCCTGAACAGGCAGGCCGTAGGCTTCCCACAGAGAGTGGTCCTTCAGCGCCTTGGCGAGGAAGGCTACGTGGGCGGCCTGTTCCTCGGGCGTGGAGCGCGGCGCCAGGGGGCGGGGACGCTGGCCGTAGGCGGCGGTTTCGATGACGCCGCCGGGACCACGACCGACCGGCGCCGACGACAGGTCCAGCACCCGCTCCTTGCCGCCGCGAAGCTCCAGATAGACCTCGGCCAGCAGACGGGCGTCGATCAGGGCGCCGTGCAGCGTCCGCTCGACCAGCGACACCTTGTAGCGTTTGCACAGGGCGTCCAGCGAGTTGGGCATGCCCGGAAACCGCGTCTGGGCCAGTTTCAGCGTATCGATCCAGCGCGCCTCGCCGGTGATCGGCCGGCCGCACCGCGCATATTCGAAGTCGATGAAGTTACGGTCGAAGGCGGCGTTGTGGGCGATCATCTGCGCATCGCCGATGAATTCGATCAGCTCGTCTGCGATCTCGGCGAACTTGGGCGCATCCTTGACCTTTTCGTCGGTGATGCCGTGAACCCGGATGGCGTCGGGCGGGATCAGCCGCTCGGGATTGACGAACCGGTGGAAGGTGCGGCCCGTCGGCAGCAGGTCCTGGATCTCGATACAGCCGACCTCGATCAACCGGTCGCCCGTCTTGGGGTCGAAGCCGGTGGTTTCCGTATCCAAAACGATCTCGCGCGCCATTCGCCCTTAATGGCGGCATTCGCCTCAGCGCGAAAGGCTCGCCACGCCGCGCCGAGGAGATATCCACGACGGGTCCAGAACGACGGCGACGATCGCCTCGACCTCGGCTCGCGCGGCCTCCAAACCCCGGCTGGTGTCGATGACGAAATCGGCGCGGGCGCGCTTTTCCGCGTCCGGCATCTGGCGCGCCAGGATGGCGTCTAACCGTTCGCGGGTCATGCCGGGACGGGCCAGGACGCGCTCCGCCTGGATGGCCGGATCGGCGGTGACCACCACGACGGCGTCGACAGCCCTGTCTCCACCCGTCTCGAACAGCAGGGGGATGTCCAGAACCGCCAGTTTCACACCCCCCGTGCGCGCCGCCTCCAGATCGGCCGCGCGCCCCTGGGCGACCAGGGGGTGGACGATGGCTTCCAGACGACGGAACGCCGTGGCGTCTTTCCCAAGCGCCTCGGCCAGACGCGTACGATCGACCGCGCCGTCCACCACGACGCCGGGAAAGGCATCGCCCACGGGACCGACCGCCGCACCGCCAGGCGCGTAGAGGCGGTGAACCGCATCGTCGGCGTTCCAGACGACCGCACCCAGATCGGCGAACATGGCCGTCGTCGTCGATTTGCCCATGCCGATGGAGCCGGTGAGACCGAGCAGGATCATGCCGTCTCGCCCAGATGGGTCATCAACAGGGCGCGAAGATCGAGAGGCGGCGGCGGGCGGCGGAACAGGGCTTCGAACGACGGCGCCGCCTGGCCGATCAGCATGGCCAATCCATCCACCGTCGGCAGGCCGCGTTCGCGCGCTGCCGTCAGGAACGGCGTGGACAGCGGCTTGTACGTCATGTCCATCACCACCGTGCCGGGCGCGATCCGGTCAAAGTCGATGCTGGGCGGGACGCTGAGCGCATTGATGACCAAGGCTGCGCCGTCGAAAGCGTCGTCGGCCGCCATGATCCGAACCGACGGCCCGAGATCGGCGGCCAGGGCCTGGGCGCGTTCGGGCGAACGGTTGACGATCCGCACCTCGGCGCCGGCCTCGACCAGGGCGCCGGAGCCTGCGCGGGCCGCGCCGCCGGCGCCCAGCATCACCACCGGCCGCCCGGCCACGTCCAGGCCCGGCGCCTGTTCCTTCAGGCCGCGCATCAGGCCGACGCCGTCGGAACTGTCGGCTAGCACCCGCCCGTTTTCAAACTGCAGGATATTGGCCGAGGACGTCAGCCGCGCCGCCGCCGTCGCCTGATCCGCCAGGGCGAAGGCCTGTTCCTTGAACGGCGCGGTGACGTTCAGCCCCATGATCAGACCCGCACGCCCCGCCGCGACCAGCGCCTCGAAACCGGCCGCATCGGCAGGGGCGAAGGGGACATAGGCGCCGTCGATCCCGCCCGACGCCAGCCAGGCGTTGTGGATGACCGGGCTGAGCGAATGGGCGACCGGATTTCCGGCGATCCCGGCGACCATGGCGGCCCCGGTTATGCGGTGCGTGCTCATGCCGCGATCACCCCAGCCCGACGCAATTCTTTCAGCACCGGCCAGAGCGGCAGGCCCAGCACCGTGAAATAGTCGCCGTCCACCGCCTCGAACAGCTGCGAGCCCAGCCCCTCCAGCCGGTAGGCGCCGACGCAGAACAGCAGGGCCTCGCCCTCGGCCGCCAGATAGGCGTCGAGGAAGGCGTCCGAGAAATCGCGCATCCGCATCTGAACCGTATCGACACCGGACCAGACGATCTGGCCCTTGGTCGCCAGCGCTGCGCCGGAATGCAGTTGGTGCGACTTGCCGCGCATGGCTTTCAGCCGCTCGCGCGCCGCGTCCAGAGACCTGGCCTTGGAGACCAGTCCGCCGTCAAAGGCCAGGGTCTGATCCGAGCCCAACACCCAGGCGGTCTCATCGTCGCGTGAGACGGCCAGGGCCTTGGCTTCCGCGAGACGAACGGCGAGGGCGGCGGCGTCCAGGTCGGTCGAGACGGCCTTGATGGCGTCCTCGTCCACATCGGCGACGCACACCTCGAAGGCGACGCCGGCGTTTTCCAGCATGGCGCGCCGGGCGGCGCTCTTGGACGCCAGGATGAGAGTTTCAGATTTCACCAGGTCGTCCCGATCTTGTGGTTGCGATGCTCGCTCAGAAGATTGGTGATCGCCGCCGCCGTCTCTTCCACCGAGCGGCGGGTCACATCGATGGTCGGCCAGCCGCGCCGCTCGAAGGCTCGCCGGGCCTTGATCGTCTCGTCGCGCACGGCGTCCTGATCGGTGTAGTTCGACGATTGGCTGGCGTTCAGATTGTCGATGCGGTTGCGGCGGATCTGAACCAGTCGATCCGGCGACACGGTCAGGCCGATCACCAAGGGTTTCTTCAGCTTGGTCAGCCGCTCGCCGTCCTCCTGGCCCGGCACCAGGGGCACGTTGGCCGCCCGGATGCCCCGGTGAGCCAGATAGATGCAGGTGGGGGTCTTGGATGTCCGGCTGACCCCGCACAGAACGACGTCGGCGCCCTCCAGCTGATCCAGAGAGCCTTGGCCGTCGTCGTAGGCCATGGCGAAGTCCAGCGCCGCGATCCGGTTGAAATAGTCGTGGTCCAGCGCGTGTTGGGCGCCGACGCGGGTGGACAGGGCCGCGCCGAGATAGCGCGACATGGCGCCGACCAAGGGATCCAGCGCGCCGATCTGGGGCATGTCCAGGCGACGGCAGCCTTCTTCCAGCTGCTCGCGCAGATCGCGGTCGACCAGGGTGTGGAGAACGACGCCGGGCGCGGACTCCACCTCCTGCAGCACCCGCTCCATCTGCTTTGCCGACCTCACCAGGGAATAGATGTGCTCGATCGGAATGACGCCGTCGAAGCGTGCGGTCACCGCCTTGGCCATGGCGTTCAAGGTCTCGCCGGTGGAGTCTGACACTAGGTGAACGTGGAAATAGGTGGCCAGACGGGCTGGTCCCGAGGGTCTCGCAGGGCTCATGAGACTGTCTGTCTCCCTGTTGAAAATTGGGGGACGGCGTTGGACCGTCGGGGCGCCGTTTTTCTTAGCCGCTGATCGATCCGCCCGCGAGCGGGGATGATGGTGGATCGCGTTGGTCGTCCGCCGCCGGATCATCCCAAGGCGGAAAACCGAATTTCCAACCGCTGTGGAAAATCCTAATGAAAGGTTAACAGCGCTTAACCGCGTTCACAGCCGCAAGTCCCCGCAAACCCTTGCCGGTTAAGGTTTCGTTAGGGATTGTCCACCGGCGGGATTGGTCGTTTCGACATCCCCGTTAAGGGTATGGCAGACGTGGATATCCGCTTTTGTTCCGCCGCCTCCGATCGAGTCATCCCCGCCATTCCACCGCCCTACCTGCCACTTCGAATCTTTTAATTCTTAATCTGATTAGGGATTGAGAGCGGGGGGCTGTGACCTTAATCCTCCGGGATGACCGATCAGACCCAGAATGCCGATCCGACACCCTTGGTGCTCCGGGCTCTCCGCGGGGAGACGTTGGAGCGTCCGCCGGTGTGGTTCATGCGCCAGGCCGGGCGGTATCTGCCGGAATATCGCAAGCTGAGGGCCGAGGCGCCCGACTTCATCGCCTTCTGTCTGAACCCTGAAATGGCCGCCGAGGCGACGCTTCAGCCCATGCGCCGCTTCGGCTTCGATGCGGCCATCGTCTTCGCCGACATCCTGCTGATCCCGCGCGCCCTGGGCCAGGACGTCTGGTTCGAGACGGGGGAGGGGCCGCGTCTGGGCGAAATGCCGATTCCGGGTCGGATGGCCGAGCTCGCCCCGGCAGCGGGCGAGCATCTGTCGGCGGTGGGTGAGACCCTGTCGATCGTGCGCGCGGCCCTGGAGCCGGAACGCGCCCTGATCGGCTTCGCCGGCGCGCCTTGGACCGTGGCGACCTATATGCTGGACGGCCAGGCGCGCACCATCGGCAAGGGCGAGCGCGCCCAGGCCCGCACCTACGCCTATGCCGATCCCGAGCGCGTCGACGAGACGCTGGAGGTTCTGGTCGAGGCCACGGCCCGATATCTGAAGATGCAGGCCGACGCCGGGGCCCAGGTTCTGAAGATCTTCGAGAGCTGGGCCGAGGGTCTGCCGGATGATCTGTTCGAAAGATTGGTCCTGAAGCCTCACCAGGCGCTGGTGAAGCGCACGCGGGAGCTGGGTGTCACTGTACCCCTCATCGGCTTCCCGCGGGGCTCTGCGGCGCTCGCAGAGCGGTATGCCGAGGCGGTCGAGGTCGACGCCGTCGCCCTGGACACCGCTTGCCCGCTCGAGGTCGGCAAACGGGTGCAGCAGATCAAGCCGATCCAGGGGGCGCTCGACCCGCTGTTACTTCGCGCCGGCGGGGATCTGCTGGACCGACGCGTCGATCAGCTGATGGAGGCCTGGGGGCAGGGGCCCTGGCTGTTCAACCTCGGCCACGGCATCCTGCCGGACGTGCCGATCAACCATGTCGAACAGGTTCTGAGACGGATCGGCGCCCAATGAGCGATGCGACCCCCGGCCGTCGCATTGCGGTGGTGCTGTTCAATCTGGGCGGGCCGGACGATCAGGCTTCGGTCAAGCCGTTCCTGTTCAACCTGTTCAACGATCCGGCCATCATCGGCCTTCCGGGGATCTTCCGCACGCCTCTGGCCAAACTGATCTCCAGCCGGCGCGAAATCAGTGCCCAGGCCAACTACGCCCTGATGGGCGGGGGATCGCCGCTGCTGCCCGAAACCCGTCGCCAGGCCGAGGTTTTGCAGGCGGTACTTGGCGCGCGGCTCGATGGCGATGAGGTCAAGGTCTTCATCGCCATGCGATACTGGCATCCGTTGACCGAGGAGACGGCGGCCGAGGTCGCCGCCTTCGGACCCGACGAGGTCATCCTGCTGCCGCTCTATCCGCAGTTTTCGACCACGACGACGGAATCCTCGCTGAAGGCTTGGAACGCCGCCTATACCGGCCCGGGCGTCAGCCGCGCCGTCTGCTGCTATCCGGCCGCGACAGGCTGGGTTGAGGCCCAGGCCCAGGCGATCGGAGAGAAGCTGGACGAGGCAGTGGGTCAGCCGGTGCGGGTGCTGTTCTCCGCCCACGGCATCCCCGAGAAGCTGGTGACCGGCAAGGGCGATCCCTATCAGGAGCAGATCGAGACGACGGTCGCCGCCGTGGTCGCCGCCATCGAGGCTCAGCGCGGACCGATCGACCACGCCATCTGCTATCAAAGCCGGGTCGGGCCGATGAAATGGCTGGGCCCGTCCACGCCCGAAGCCATTGAAACGGCGGCCAAAGACGGCCTCGGCGTGGTTGTCACGCCCATCGCCTTTGTCTCGGAGCATATCGAGACCCTGGTCGAACTGGATATAGAATACGGCGAACTGGCCCACGAAAAAGGGGCCAGTCCCTATTTGCGGGCGCCGGCGGTCGGAATCGAGCCGCTGTTCATCGACGCTTTGGCCGACGCGGCAGTGGGCGCATTGCCTCACGCGGGCGTCGCGCCGTTCGGCCAGGGGTGCAAGGCGGACTGGAAGGCCTGTCCGCATCGCAAGGGAAGGCAGGCGGCATGAACACCTATGATCTCGCACGCGGGCTGCACATTCTGGCGGTGATCGCCTGGATGGCGGGCCTTCTGTTCCTGCCTCGGCTCTACGCCTATGACGCAGAGCAGAACGCCAAGCCCGAACCGCTGAAAAGCGAAATGCAGGCGCTGTTGCGCCTGTGGCAGACGCGGCTGCTGCGCATCATCCTGAACCCGGCGATGATCCTGGCCTGGGTGTTCGGCCTATGGCTGATCCACATCGACGTCTTGGCGCGCGGCGCCGCCTTCCTGGCCGAGCCGTGGATGATCGCCAAGCTGGCGGGCGTCTTCCTGCTCAGCGGCTGGCACGGCTTCCTGGCGGCCCAAAGAAAGAAGATCGCCGCCGGCACTTCGAAATATTCCGGCAAGTTCTGGCGCATGACGAACGAAGTGCCCTTCGTTCTGGCCATCGTCATGGTGCTGTCAGTGACAACGGAGTGGTCGTTCCGTTAAGCGGCTCCGCTTGACCTGACCCGCCGCCTGTGGTTCCGCTGGCGGCGAACCGTTCGGCGTCCCGCGTCGGCGGTCCCTCTCTTTCGTGACGCCTGCAGGCCTTGGAGCCAGCGGGAGCCCGTCGCACCTCCCTTCGGCCTTCCGGCCAGACATTTTCAGAGACCCGCGCCGCAGCCGTCTGGCCGCGTGCGCCCGCGAGCCTGCATCATGACCGACGTCCGCGACACCAATCCCGAGACCCCCGAGACCGAAGGCGTGGAGGTTGAAACCCCCACCCATCACGGCGCGGCGCATGAAGCCGACGAGGCGGCGGGCGCCGATTCCGGCGTGGATACGACGGCGGACGACGAAGAGGACGGCGAACCCGTCGTCGCCAACGGCCGCATTACGCTGGCCGAACTGAACGAGAAGACCCCGGCCGACCTGGTCGCCTTCGCTGAACAGCTGGAGGTCGAGAACGCCTCCAACTTGCGAAAACAGGATCTGCTGTTCGCCATCCTGAAGGCCCTCGCCGACGAAGAAGTCGAGATCATCGCCGACGGCGTCCTGGAAATCCTGCCGGACGGCTTCGGCTTCCTGCGCAGCTCGGACGCCAACTATCTGCCGGGCCCGGACGACGTTTACGTCTCGCCGTCGCAAATCCGGCGCTTCGGCCTGCGCTCGGGCGACACCGTCCATGGGGCCGTGCGCGCGCCGCGCGAAGGCGAACGCTACTTCGCCCTGCTCAAGGTCGACACGATCAATCTGGAAGATCCCGAAGCGGTCAAGACCAAGGTCCTGTTCGACAACCTGACGCCGCTCTATCCCGAAGAGCGGCTGCACATGGAAATCCAGGATCCGACGCTTAAGGATCGCTCGGGCCGGGTCATCGATATCGTCGCGCCCTTGGGCAAGGGCCAACGCTGCCTGATCGTGGCGCCGCCGCGCGTCGGTAAGACGGTAATGCTGCAGAACATCGCCAAGTCGATCGAACGCAACCACCCGGAAGTCTTCCTGATCGTCCTGCTGATTGACGAACGCCCCGAAGAAGTGACGGACATGCAGCGAACGGTGAAGGGCGAGGTCGTCGCCTCCACCTTCGACGAGCCCGCCACCCGCCACGTCGCCGTCGCCGAAATGGTGATCGAGAAGGCCAAGCGTTTGGTCGAGCACAAGAAGGACGTAGTGATCCTGCTGGACTCCATCACGCGTTTGGGCCGCGCCTACAACGCCACCGTTCCCTCGTCCGGCAAGGTCCTGACGGGCGGTGTCGACGCCAACGCCCTGCAACGGCCCAAGCGCTTCTTCGGCGCGGCGCGTAATGTGGAGCAGGGCGGTTCTCTGACCATCATCGCCACGGCCCTGATCGACACCGGCAGCCGCATGGACGAGGTGATCTTCGAAGAGTTCAAGGGCACCGGCAACTCGGAAATCGTGCTGGATCGCAAGGTCGCGGACAAGCGCATCTTCCCCGCCATCGACGTGCTGAAGTCAGGCACCCGCAAGGAAGACCTGATCACGCCGAAGGACCAGCTGGCCAAGACCTACGTCCTGCGCCGCATCCTGAATCCGATGGGACCGCAGGACGCGATCGAGTTCCTGCTCGACAAACTGCGTCAATCCAAGAACAACTCGGACTTCTTCCAGTCGATGAACACCTGATCCGTCATCCTCAAGCAGCCACGCGCCGCGCGCGTGGCGTTAGGGTAGGAATGGCGTTTCACGTGAAACAGGAGACCGTGCGATGAAGGTCAATGTGGAAGTCGATTGCACGCCGGCGGAGGCGCGCGCCTTTCTCGGCCTGCCGGACGTGACGCCGCTGAACGAGGCGATGGTCGCGGAGATGCAGAAGCGTATGGAGGCCAATGTCGCCGCCATGCAGCCTGAGGAACTGATGAAGACCTGGACCAGCTTCGGCCTGCAGGCTCAGGACCAATTCCGACGCCTGATGGAAGCGGCGGTGAAGTGAGCTTCCGCCCGCTCCGGAGCCGCTCGGTCTGAGTTGATGATCGACACCATCTTCGCCTTGGCGACGCCGCCCGGCCGAGGCGCCATTGCGGTTCTCCGCCTGTCGGGCCCTGGCGTCGAGGCCGCGTTGACGGCGCTGGGCGCAACCCGTTTGAAGCCGCGCATCGCGTCGGTGCGTGACCTCAGCCATGCCGGCGATCACATCGATCAGGCGCTGGTGCTGCGTTTTGTGGCGCCCAACAGCTACACGGGTGAGGACGCCGCCGAACTGCATCTTCATGGCGGTCGTGCCGTCATCGAGGCCGCGAGCCGGGCCTTGATTGCGTTGGGCTTGCGCCCGGCGGACCCCGGCGAGTTCACACGCCGCGCGTTTCAAAATGGCCGCATGGATTTGGCGCAAGCCGAGGCGGTCGCCGATCTGATAGACTCGGAGACCAGCGCCCAGGCCAAACAGGCCTTGGGTCAATTGGACGGAAAGCTCAGCGAGACCTATGCCGGTTTCCGCCGTGATCTTCTTCACGCCTTGGCTCTGGTCGAGGCCGAGATCGATTTTCCCGATGAAGAGGTGCCGGACAACCTGGCCCGTACGGCGGGGCCGGTGCTGGACCGACTTGGAGCCGACCTGAGACGCGCGGTCGATACGGGGCGGCGTGGCGAACGGGTGAGGGACGGTTATCGCATCGTCCTGATCGGAGAGACAAACGCCGGCAAATCGTCGCTGTTCAATGCGTTGGTTGCGCGTGAGGCGGCCATCGTGACGCCGATCGCCGGCACCACACGGGATGTGCTGGATGCCGATCTGGTGATCGGCGGCTATGCTGTGACCTTGTCGGACACGGCCGGCCTGAGAGACAGCGATGACCCGGTCGAGGCCGAGGGCGTTCGTCGCGCCCGGGTACGCGCTGAACAAGCCGACCTGCGTCTCTGGGTCCGCGCCCCTGGCGACCCGGCCGGGGTGGCTGCGAACTACATCAAGGATGGCGATCTGATCGTGGCGACAAAATCCGACCTTGGCGCTTGGTCAGGAGGGGAAGATGGTCTTGAGACTTTAGCGCTCAGCACCGCGAGCGGTGAAGGCATGATCGAGCTTCGGGACTGGATTGCTTCCCGTCTTGCGAGAGATCTTTCCGGCGCCGACTTCCCTGCCGTGACACAAGAGCGCCATCGACTGCGTTTGCTTGAGGCGTTGGAAAGCGTCGATGCGGCGCGGGCTGCGCTCAATGTGGCGCCGGAAATGGCTGGCGACGACCTCAGACGGGCTGCCGATGCTCTGGCGCGCGTCACAGGTGCGATCGGTGTTGAGGACATTCTGGGCGAAGTCTTTTCGACCTTCTGCATCGGAAAGTAGGTCTAGCCATACCGGTGTTTCACGTGAAACAGAGGTGAGTTGCAGACCGATGAAACTCGCCCGCCTCTGGCGATCGCACCTATTTTGCCCTATGTGGCGGCGATGATATCTCCCCCTGATCTCCTCTTCGACGTGGTCGTCATCGGCGGCGGCCATGCCGGTTGCGAAGCGGCGGCGGCCTCGGCACGGGCCGGCGCCCGTACGGTTCTGCTGACCCAGAAGCTGGAGACGATCGGCGAAATGTCGTGCAATCCGGCCATCGGGGGGCTGGGGAAGGGGCATCTCGTTCGCGAGATCGACGCCATGGACGGCGTCATGGGCCGGCTGGCCGATGTGTCCGGCATCCAATTCCGCCTTCTGAATCGATCCAAGGGCGCCGCCGTTCGGGGTCCGCGCAGCCAGATCGACCGTCGCCTCTATCGCGAGGCCATGCAGGCCGAACTCCAGGCGACGCCCAACCTGACCCTGATGGCGGGGACGGCCGAGCGGCTTATCCTTGAAGGCGACCGTGTGGTCGGCGTCGTGACCGGCGAGGGAGAGACGGTTGGCGCTAGGGCGGTCGTCCTGACGACCGGCACCTTCCTGAACGGGGTCATCCATCGCGGCGACGAGCGCATCCCGGCGGGGCGGCATGGCGAAGAGCCTTCGACGGGTCTGGCCGCCGATCTTCATGCCGCCGACCTGATGATGGGACGTCTGAAGACAGGTACGCCCGCACGCCTGGACGGTCGGATGATCGCCTGGGACCGTCTGGAAATGCAGCAGGCGGATGAGGCGCCGTCGGCCTTTTCCTTCCTGACCGACCGGATTGACGTGCCCCAGATCGCCTGCGGCGTGACCCACACGACGGAGGAGACCCATCGGATCATCGCTGAGAATCTCGACGAGAGCGCCGTCTATGGCGGCAAGCTGTCGGGACGGGGCCCGCGGTATTGTCCGTCGATCGAAGACAAGGTTGTTCGGTTCGCCGACAAGACGAGCCATCAGATCTTCCTGGAGCCGGAAGGATTGGACGATCCGACGGTCTATCCGAACGGGATCTCCACCTCGGTGTCGGAGCCGACGCAGCTCGCCTTCCTGCGAACCATCCCGGGATTGGAAGCGGTCGAGGTGTTTCGATACGGCTACGCCATCGAATACGACTATGTCGATCCTCGCGAGCTGACGGCGGCGCTGGAGGTCAAGAAGCGTCCGGGACTATATCTCGCCGGACAGATCAATGGCACGACGGGCTATGAGGAGGCCGCAGCGCAGGGGCTGATGGCGGGGCTGAACGCCGCGCGTTCAGCAGCTGGCCAAGAGCCGCTGATTCTGGGGCGTGATCAGGCCTATATGGGCGTCATGATCGACGATCTGGTGACGCGCGGCGTCACAGAGCCGTACCGGATGTTCACCAGCCGGGCGGAATATCGGCTGACGCTTCGAGCCGACAATGCCGACCTTCGGCTCACACCCATTGCGCTCAAACTCGGCATCGTCAGCGACGATCGGCGCATTCGTTTTGAAGCCAAGGCCTCGGCGCTTGCGGCAGCGAGCGCTGTTTCACGTGAAACACTCTTCACGCCCAATGAGGCCGGGGCGCTCGGCATTTCGGTCAATGCTGATGGTCGTCGGCGCTCGATGCGCGAACTGCTGGCCTTCCCCGATGTGACTTTGGATCAGTTCGTTTCGGCAGTGCGCGTCATCGCCGACTGGACCGATGAAATCCGCGAGCAGGTCCAGATCGACGCTGCCTACGCCAACTACTTGGATCGACAGTCGCAGGATGCGGATGCGCTGAAGGCGGAGGAGGGACTGATGCTTCCGACCGATCTCGACTACGGCGCCGTCGGCGGTCTGTCGAATGAAGTCAAAGAGAAGCTGGCTCGTGTGCACCCTCGAACCTTGGGACAGGCCGGTCGAATCGAGGGCATGACGCCCGGCGCTTTGACGGCGCTGTTGGCCTATGTGAAGCGCGCGCCGAAGGCGTCGGTCGCGGCCTGATGTTGGAGGCTGAACAAAAGGCGTTCCGTGCACGCGCCCATGCGTCATCGGAACAGATCGCCGACCTCGAGGCCTTTCGACTGCGGTTGGTCGAGGCCAATGCGGTGATGAATCTAGTAGGCCCGGACAGTCTGCCGGACTTCTGGACCCGCCATGTCTGGGACAGTGCGCAACTGCTCGATCTGGCGCCAGAAGCGAAGACCTGGGCGGATCTGGGGGCAGGGGCCGGCTTTCCCGGACTAGTCCTTTCCATCATGCTGAAGGGGCGTGACGGGGCGCACGTCTGGCTGATCGACAGTCTGGCCAAGCGCTGCCGATTCTTGCGGGAAGTGGTTGATGCGCTATCCTTGCCGGCGACGGTCATCGTCGGTCGGGCTGAAGCGCAGTCTGTGACGTGTGACATCGTCACCGCCCGCGCCGTCGCGCCGATGGAGAAACTGCTGGGTTATGCACAGCCCTACTTCCAAAGGGGTGCACAAGGTCTGTTCCTGAAGGGGGAGCGTGCCGAATCCGAGTTGATCGAAGCGCGCAAATCCTGGCATTTCGAGGCTGAACTGGCCCCGTCGCAAAGCGACGTGCGCGGCCGCATCGTGACAATCCGGAGCCTCCGCCGTGCCCGCTCAACGCGCTAGAAAGCCCGCCCGCGTCCTCGCTGTTTCCAATCAAAAGGGCGGGGTAGGCAAGACGACGACAGCCATCAACCTCGGCACCGCATTGGCCGCCATCGGGGAGCGCGTGCTGATCGTGGATATGGACCCGCAGGGCAATGCCTCAACGGGTCTGGGTGTTCCACGTGAAACACGGCGCGTGACCATCTATGATGTCGTCGTTGACCAGCGCTCCATCGCGGATGCCTCGGTACAGACGACGGTGCCGGGTTTGTGGATCGTACCCGCTGATGCCGACATGTCGGGCGTCGAGATCGAACTGAGCCAGGCTGATCGCCGGTCCTATCGGCTGCGTGATGCTCTTCGCGCGCACGACGACGGCCCTACCGCGTATGACTATGTGCTGATCGACTGCCCGCCGTCGCTGAACCTGCTGACGCTGAATGCGATGGCGGCGGCGGACGCGGTGCTGGTGCCGTTGCAATGCGAGTTCTTCGCCCTGGAAGGCCTGAGCCAGCTGATGCGCACCATCGATATGGTCAAGCACAGCCTCAACCCATCGCTGGAAATCCAGGGCTTGGTTCTGACCATGTTCGATCGTCGCAGCGCCCTGTCGGGACAGGTGGCGAACGACGTCCGCGCCCACTTCGGCGACAAGGTCTATGAGAGCGTGATCCCGCGTAACGTCCGCGTCGCCGAGGCGCCGTCGTTCGGCAAGCCCGCGCTGATCTATGATCTGAAGTGCGCCGGCAGCCAGGCCTATCTGCGGCTGGCCAAGGAAGTGGTGAAGCGCGAACGCCAGCGCCTGAAGCTGGCCGCCTGAGTTTTAATAGAACGGAACAGTATCTTGGCTGAACGACATAGAGGTCTGGGCCGCGGCCTGTCGGCGTTGATGGGACAGGACGCCGAAGCGCCGGTGGCATCCGACGCGCCCGTGCCCGCCGGCGTGCGCCGTGTGCCGATCGAAAGCCTGAAGCCGAACCCCGATCAGCCGCGCAAGACCTTCCGCCAGGAGGATCTGGAGGAGCTGACCGCCTCGATCCGCGACAAGGGGGTGTTGCAACCGATCCTGGTGCGGACCCAACCGGGAGAGGACGGCGTCTGGCAGATCATCGCCGGCGAACGCCGCTGGCGCGCGTCTCAGGCGGCGCGCCTGACCGAGGTGCCGATCGTGGTCCACGAGATGGACGACGTCGAAGTGTTCGAAGTCGCGATCGTCGAGAATGTCCAGCGCGCGGACCTGAATCCTCTGGAAGAGGCCGAGGCCTATCGCGTTTTGATGGAGCGCTTCGGACGGACGCAGGATGCGGTGGCGGGCGTGGTCGGCAAGAGCCGCAGCCATGTGGCCAACACCATGCGCCTGCTGCAACTGCCCGAGCGGGTGCTGTTCTATGTGCGCGAAGGCAAGCTGTCCGCGGGTCACGCCCGCGCGCTGATCAATACGCCCGATCCAGGCCAATTGGCGGACATCGCCTTCGTGGATGGTCTCAGCGTCCGTGAGACCGAGGCCCTGGCGCGCCGTGCGGTCGAGGGGCCGAAGCCGACGAAGGCCAAGTCGGCGTCGGCGGCCGTCGGCGGGGAAGGGGCGGCCGATGTCGCCGCCCTGCAGCAGGATCTGGCCGATGCGCTGGGCCTGAAAGTGCAGTTGTCGGACAAGGGCGGCAAGGGCGAACTGACGATCGGCTATGGCTCGCTGGAGCAGCTCGACGACCTGTGCCGCCGTTTGATGCGCGGCTGAGCGGCGGACTGTGCTAGGGTGTCGATATGACTAAAGACACGACACCCTCCGCCGCCGACAAGCTGAAACAGGCGCTCGCCGCCAAGAAGGCCAAGGCGGGTCATGGGTTCAACGCCCAACCGGGCGCCAAGGCCGAAGAGAAGGCTGTGTCGGCGCGCAATGTCGCCATGGCCCAGCCCGCCTTCCGCAAGGCGTCCAAGCGCGGCTAGGGCTACAGCCCGAGGCGTCTGGCGCGACCTGCGATTTCCAGCAGCAGGCGTTCGGCGATCAGTTGGTCCGGCATTCCGGTCGTCTTGGTGGCGACATCGGCCGTGTTGATGCTGTCCAAGACCTCGTCCAGGGCTTCGAGCCGCCAGGACCGCGCCTGACGCAGCATTTCCGCCTCCTGTTTCCAGAAGACGCCAGCGGCCTTGGCGGCCTCCTTGGCGTTCGCGCCGTTGGCCTGCAAGATATTGATCCGGCGTAGCTTTCCGAGATGGATCGCGGCGGAGCGAACGGCGAGCACCGACGATTCGCCCTCGGCGAAGGCGCGCCTGAGCCCCGCCTGCGCCGGGCCTGGACGCGCGCCGAAGGCCTGAAGCGCCGCATCCGACAGGGAGGCGTCCGGTTCAACGCCGAGATGATGCTCCAGCGCATCCATATCCAGCGTCTTGCCGGAGCCGGGGCCGATGAACAGGGCCAGCCGCTCGATCTCCTGCCGCATCAAGCCCCGCTCGCGCGGCAAGCGCGCGACGAAACGGTCCAGGGCGTCGGACGTCAGGCCCACCTTGTCGGCGGCCAGGGCCTCTCGGACCATGCGGGCGATATCGCCGGTTTCGTCCTCGTAGCAGACGATGCCGACCGCGCCGTTTTCCTTCTCGGCCGCCTTTCTGAGCGCGGATTCGCGGCCCAGCTGGTCGGCCTCGACCACCATCATGGCGTCGGGATTGTAGCCGCCATCAGCGTGGATTTTCACCGCGGCGGCGACGGCCTTATCCACGCCGGGCTTCAGCGCCGACAGACGGATGCGCACCAGACGACGGCCGCCCATCAGGGACATGGCCGTCAGCGCCTCTTCCAGCTTCGTTTCGTCGCCATCGATGTCGCTGTCGGTCAGGACGGTGACATTGAAGGGGTCGTTCAGATCGGGCGTGACCGTCTTGCACAGCATCTCGGCCCGCTCGGCGACGCCGGACCGGTCCTTGCCGTGGATCACCGCCGCCCGGATCGCCGGATCGGGCGCCTTTAGAAAGCGATCGATCTCGGGGCGTTTGGCCAGGATCACGGGTTCGACAGCGCCTGCATCAGATCCAGTCGGATCAGGCGAGCCAGTTCGGCTGCGGCGCGCTCCTCGCCGTCCTGCTGGGCGGCGATGGCGGCATAGGGCTGGTCGGCGGTGGCGTAGGTCGTGGTGACCGTTTCCGTGCCGCTGACAGGCATTCCGCCGGCAGCCGGGGTCAGGGTCCAAGTCGCCTTGACCGTCAGTTCATAGCGGGTGGCGGTGTCGTCGATGCGGCGACCCAGCGAGCGGCGGTTCTGCTGGACCTCGGTCGTCAGGCGATACAACGGCGTCGCGCCGCGATCCCAGGCGAGGACGTCTTCCAGCTGCTCGCGCAGGCGATAGCCCAGACGGTCATCCTGGGTCGTGACGGCGATCCGGCGCAGGGATGAACCCACGGCCGGCTCGGCGTACATGGGCGTGAAGCCGCAGGCGGAAACCGCCAGAGACGCGAGAACCGCGAGAGCCATCGCGACACGCATCA
>Ga0308158_10001393_pt1 | contig 26317 bp, 22 predicted proteins | sample PhyBR2_FD_201038 | JGI IMG/M metagenome (GOLD analysis project Ga0308158, IMG submission 201038) | Phyllosphere microbial communities from UC Gill Tract Community Farm, Albany, California, United States - DLSLB.R2 | ecosystem: Host-associated > Plants > Phyllosphere > Unclassified | place: USA... | reverse complement strand
TGGCGCAGAAGTGGGGATGGAGCATGGCGTTTCACCTGACCGCCGTGCCGGGCATCATTCTGGCGTGGCTGATCTATCGCTATGTGAACGGCAAAAAGGATCCCGCTTTCAGCGCCGCGCCGGCGGCCGGTAAGCCGGCGGGCAAGGCCGCTTACGGCGAGCTGTTCAAAATCAAGAACGTGGCGCTGTGCATTCTGATCTCCTGCGTGTTCGTCACCTGGTTCATGATCATCATTACCTTCACCCCTAACTTTTTGGTGACCGACCGTGGCTTCGGTGAAGGCACGATGGGCGGCATCATGAGCGCCATCGGCGCCGCCTGGGTCTTCTGGGGCGTGGCGGTACCGGCGATCTCCGATCGCCTCGGGCGCAAACCGACGCTGATTTTCTTTTCGCTGCTGGCGGTGTGCTGCCCGCTGTTCCTGAGCTACGTCGCCAATCCGTGGCTGCTGGGCGTGCTGGTGTTCCTGTCTTATACCGGCCTTGGCTGTTTCACGCTGTTTATGGCCACCATCCCGTCGGAAACGGTGTCGCCGGCGCGCATCGCCACCGCGTTGGGGCTGGTGATGGGGATCGGCGAGGTGATTGGCGGCTGCCTGGCGCCGTTTATCGCCGGGCTGATCGCCGATCGCTACGGCCTGGTCAGCGTAATGTGGCTGGCGGCCGCCGGTGCCGTGTGCGCCGGGGTACTGAGTTGTTTTCTCGATGAAACCGCCCCTGCCGTGGTGAACCGCCGAGCGGTGAAGCCGGCGGGCGTCGCCGACGTTTGAGACGAGTTTTATCCCATTCAATCAAGGAGAGCGAAGATATCAGCAGAATCATCCGTACTGAATCAAAATGCCGAGCCGGACTGGAAGAATTACGACGATTTCGCGCGCGGCATCGATACCAACCGGTTGCCGGGTACCCAGGACTGGCGCGGCAAAACGCTGCAGATCGCCTTTGAAGACGGCGGGGACATCACGCTGCGTTTCAGCGCCGACCGGCAACGGGTGCTGTGGGCCTGGGGAGGGGAGAGCGGTGAGGACGCTTACGAAGAGGTGCAAACCTCCGCCGCGCGCTATTTCTTCAATATTCCGCTGCAGTCGCCGGGCAACGAATGCCTGACGCTGGTGCTCAACCGCGACAGCGGCCGGGCGCTGCTGGTGCGCAGCACGCTGTTGCCCGAACAAACGGTGGAAAAGGGATCCCGCCTCAAGCAAAGCTTCCACGTTGGGCTGATTGCCGGCGTCACGCCGGGCGGCATCGCGCCGCATTTGACCCGCGAGCTGATCGGTTATCGCACGCTGAACGTTTACAGCCCCAACCATTACTACGAGCACTTCTACGTCAACACCGAGCGTTACGCCTGGCAAAACCTGCGCGGCGAGCAGTTCGGGCACGGCGACATGGATTACGCCACTTACTACAAGTTTGAGGACGAGATGTTCCTGTTCACCTTCCGGGAAAAGATTATCCCGGTGTGCTCGGTGTTCTTCTTCGACTTTATCTCCGGGCGCTGCACCGGCACCTTCCTCGGGTTGGACGCCGCCGGCCGGGTGTTGGTGTCACCGGCCGGGGCCTTCATCAGCAAGATGAGCTACAACGCTTATCCGGAGGGCGTGCAGCCGCTGTGAGTCAGGCGTTTCTGACCAGCGATCCGGCGTTGATCTCCGTAATGGTTTTCGCGCCGGTGAGCGTCATGGCGACGCGCATTTCCTTGTCGATCAGATCCAGCAAGTTAGCCACCCCGGCTTCGCCGGCCGCCGCCAGCGCATAGACGAAGGCGCGCCCCAGCAGCACGCTGTCGGCGCCCAGCGCGATCATGCGCACCACGTCCAGGCCGCTGCGGATGCCGGAATCGGCCAGTAAGGTAATGTCGCCTTTCACCGCGTCGGCGATCGCCGGCATGGCGCGCGCGGTCGACAGCACGCCGTCCAGCTGGCGGCCGCCGTGGTTGGAGACGATGATGCCGTCGGCGCCGAAGCGCACTGCGTCTTTGGCGTCTTCCGGATCCAGAATGCCTTTGATGATCATCGGGCCGTCCCAGAATTCGCGGATCCACTCCAGATCTTTCCAGGAAATCGACGGATCGAAGTTGGCGCCCAGCCAGCCGATGTAGTCTTCCAGGCTGGTCGGTTTGCCGCGGTAGGCCGAGACGTTGCCCAGATCGTGCGGCTTGCCGAACAGGCCGACATCCCAGGCCCACTGCGGATGGGTAAACGCCTGCAGCACGCGGCGCAGGGCGGCGTTGGGGCCGCTCATCCCCGAGTGGGCGTCGCGGTAACGGGCGCCGGGCACCGGCATGTCGACGGTGAACACCAGCGTTTTCACGCCGGCGGCTTTGGCGCGCTCCAGCGCGTTGCGCATAAAGCCGCGGTCTTTCAACACGTAGAGCTGGAACCACATCGGCCGATCGATCGCCGGGGCCACCTCTTCGATGGGGCAGACCGACACGGTGGACAGCGTGAACGGAATGCCTTTTTTGGCCGCGGCGCGCGCGGCCTGCACTTCGCCGCGGCGGGCGTACATGCCGGTCAGCCCCACCGGCCCCAGCGCCACCGGCATCGCCAACTGCTCGCCGAACAGCGTGGTCTCCAGGCTGAGTTCGGACATATTGCGCAGCACGCGCTGGCGCAAGGCAATATCGGCCAGATCTGCGGTATTGCGCTTCAGCGTATGCTCCGCGTAGGCCCCGCCGTCGATGTAGTGAAACAGAAACGGCGGCAGTTTGGCCTGGGCGGCGGCCCGGTAGTCGGTTGACGCGGAGATGATCATAGTGTTTACCTTCTTGTCTTCTTGCAAATAACGGGTTGTCAGTCAGAGCGAGAGGATCGCCGCCATAGCGGCCGCGATCCCACCGTACGCCAGCATCGGCAGCGCGGTCTTTCTGATGATTTTGCCTTCGGCGTTGCCGATCCCCAGGATCGAACAGACCGCGATAATGTTGTTCAGGCATACCATGTTGCCCATGGCGCCGCCGACGGACTGCAAGGCCAGCGTCAGATTGACGTCGAGGCCGCTGCTCTGGGCGATCGATTGCTGAATGCCGCCGAAGGTCAGGTTCGAGACGGTATTGGAACCGGAGAAGAACGAGCCCAGCGCGCCGAGGAACGACGAGAACAGCAGCCAGCTCTCGCCGGTCAGCGCCGCCAGCGCTTTACCGATCAGGATCACCGGCGCGTTGTCGCCGCCCTGCATCATCAGGTTGACCATCACCAGCGCGCCGAACAGCGCGATAAAGGGCCGCGCGATGCGCCCGCCGGTTTCGCTGAACATTTGCCGCACCTGGCCGCCATTCAGACGGAACAGAGGAATACACAGCAGCACCACCAGCAGGAACGGGATCAGCGCCGGGACATACAGCGTTTTGTAGCCGGCGGCGGCGGAGGTGCCCAGCACCTGCTGCAGTTCGACGATCAGCGCTTGGCTGATGCGCAGCTCCCCGAGCCAGCCGAGGTTTTCCTGCCACAGCAGCGCGGTGTTGTTGAGCAGCGCCTTCAGGCCCAGCTGGTGGACGCGCGTCACTATCAGAATAGCAATCAGCAGCAGGGTCGGAGTCATGGCCTTGACCACCTGCAAGAACGGCACCGCCTGCCCGGCGCTCTGCGATTTGTCGCTGCGGGTGAGGCCGATGCCGCCGCGTGCCAACAGCACCGACAGCGCCAGGCCGATCGCGCCGCCGACCAGCGCCGGGAATTCATAGTTCACCTGGGCCAGCAGCAGATAGGGGACGGTGCAGCTCAGCACGCTGAGCAAGATAAACGGCAGGTTGCGGCGAATATCCTGCCAGGAAACGATAAAGCGCAGCGCCAGCAGCGGAATGACGAAGCCGGCGACAACGTGGATCAGCGCGGTTTGCCGGCCGATCTCCAGCAGGCTGGCGTCCGACAGGCCGAGATTGGCGAAGCCGAACCAGGTGGGGGTGCCCACGGCGCCGAAGGAAACCGGCACCGAATTCATCACCAGCGTCAGCAGGGCGACGCGCAGCGGGTTGAAGCCCAGCCCGACCAGAATCGGCGCGGCGATGGCGGCCGGGGTGCCGAAGCCGCTGGCGCCCTCGATCATAAAGGCGAACGCCCAGCCGATAATCATCAATTGAGCCACCGGGTTGGGGCTAACGGTTTCCAACCAGCGGCGCACCACGTTTTCCGCACCGCTTACCTGCATCAGTTTGTTGAGCAGAATGGCGCCGGCGATGATGGTGATCGGCGTCAGCGTCGAGACCAGCGCGGTGATGATATTGGCATGCAGCAGCCGCAGTGAGGCATCGAACCACCAGAGCTGTACGGCATACACCACGGCGGCCGTCAGCGGCAGGGCCAGATAAGAGGGCACGCCATTCCTTTTGGTCATCATCCATATCAGCAGGACGATGGGCGCAATACTGAAAAGCAGGGGCATAAAATCCTCGGGTTATTATTTTTATGGGCAGAGATATGTAACTGAAAGGTTAATTACCGCAACATTTTCATTCTAATCACAACGTTGGCGATGATGCCACGCGATAATTTTTTAACATCGGCGAATGGCGTCGGCGGTAGGAAAAATGCGGGCTGTTGAGGCTTAATTAAATTGGTTTAAAATCAATTGGATGGGTTTTTATGTTGTGTAATGAATGCGCTGGATCACATTAATTAGGCGTTAATGTTCACGAGTTCATGTCCAAAAATGCGGTAATTCACGCGGTACTTTACGACGCGTGGAAATAATCAGGAGTGGAAACTTAAAAGTAGTGGCTGATATTTTGGTAGGAACCGATGATATGTTCGATCAGCAGGCGGGTTTTTAACGGCAGATTGCGGGTATAAGGATAGACGGCGTAAATGCCCAATACCTTGCCGCAATGACCGGCCAGGATCTCCGTCAGCTTGCCGTCCTGCAAATCTTCATACACCATGCAGCGCGGCACCATGGCGATGCCGTGGCCGCCGATCACCGCTTTGCGGATCGCCCGCGCATTGTTGGCCGACAGGTTGCCGTCAACCTGCAGCTCGTAGATTTCGTTGCGCCCTGGCCGTTTCATCAGCCAGTTGGCGGTGCCGCTCTCCTGATAGGTATAGGTCAGGCAGTTATGGCCGAGCAGGTCTTCGGCATGGCGCGGTTCCGGATGGCTCTCCAGATAGCCAGGCGAACAGACGATCACCCAGCGGGAATCGAAGATTGGCCGGGCTATCAGGCTCGAATCCGGCATAGTGCCAGTGCGGATCGCCAGATCGATGCCTTCTTCCACCAGATCGACGAAGCGGTTTTCCAGCCGCATCTCGACCTTCAGGCTGGGGTGCTGAGCGCAAAACTCCGCCACGCTCTCGCTCAGCAGCAGCTCACCCGAAATGGTCGGCACCGACATGCGAATTGTGCCGGTCAGCTCTTCGCTCTTTTCGCTGACGGCGTACAGCGCTTCCTGCACTTTGGCGCCGATTTCCTTGGCCTGCTGGTAGAGCGCCTGGCCGCTTTCGGTCAGCGTCAGGCTGCGGGTAGTGCGGTACATCAGCCGGGCGCCGAGCGATTTTTCCAACCGCCCGATGCGTTTGCTGACCACCGAACTGGTGATGCCGGCGCTCTCCGCTGCCTTGCTGAACGAGCCACAGTCGACAATCAGGGCAAACAGAATCAGGTCGTTGGCGTATTCGTGAGTCGCGAGCATGGGCATCCTAAGAGTGAGAATCCTGTTGCCCAGTGTAAGTCCGGCGCGGCAGGAAGCAATCTTTTCAGCCTGTTTCCAGCGCCGGCTAACTGGTCGGATCTGAATTTTTCTTGGTTAATTACCTCTTAAACTGAGAATTATCCTTCAAATAAATCATGGCTATTCCGGGGGAGGAATTAACTTTCATGTTTTTATAAGCGATTAAATTAGAATAATCCTTATATCAAACGTTACTTATTCCACTAATCCTGCGGTGTAGTGTAAATAATTGTATTGATCTGCTTGTGTGAGGGGGCTATTCTTTTTCTCGCGGCGCTCTCATTGTTATCAATTAAATGTTTTTCAATGTATTGAAGAATTACTCTGTCTTGCAGGCAGAGTGATGGGTAGTGTGTTTATATTTTAATATATATAAGGATATTGTAATGAAGAAAATCAATTTGTCTGAAGCGGAAAACATCGTCGGCGGTACTTTTGTATGCACCAAGGAATTTGCCTGGGTGGGCAGCGGCAATAACAGAACCTGCCAGTTGGTGAAAACCTGTGCGAATAAATTCGGTGGCGTTCAGAAGTTCTATTACCCAGCGCCAGTGGCGAGCTGCCCGAGCAACCCAACCACGCCAAGCTAATGTGCGTGACCACCCGCATCTAGAATAGCGGTGGACAGGCGGGCAGCGTTCGCGTTGTTCCGCCTGATATCGGGCGAAAAAGCCGTTTTTACGTCCTCATTATTTACGGTGTTCACTCTTTTTTACGCGTTCACTCTATCGGGTGAACATGAGTTTATGCGCAGGATGCGTCCATTATGTACAAACGTCCCTTGCTTTTTATCAGCTACACGCTCGTTATTATTTGTGCCTCTTCTTTTTTGACCGCGCTTTATTTTCAGCACTATGTCATAAAGCCGCCGGAGGCGGAAAGCTTGAGTTTTATTTCTCCGGAAAAAATAGAACAAAGCCCGTTGCAAGACGATAATGCCATTGTCGAAGTCTTCTCTTACGCCTGCCACTATTGTGAAGTCAACGAGAGCGGCGTAGCCGAGCTGGAAAAACGCTTACCGGCGGGGGCCAAATTGGTGCGCCTGCATCTCAGCGACGACGATCACGCCGGCATGGCGGCCTTTGCGCCCCTTTTCGCCACTCTGACGGTCATGGGGATCGAGGCGCAGCATCGTCCCGCCGCTTACCGCGCCATTATCAAAGAAAACCTCAACCTGGCGGACGAAAAGCAGCTCAGCGCCTGGCTGATGGCCAACGGCATCGACGAGGCCACCTATCAGCAAACCAGAGATTCAGAGCGGGTCAAGGAGCTGTTGGCGTATATGACGGCGGTGAGCCGTTATTACCAGGTCAACGCGACCCCCAGCTTTATCGTTAATCGCAAATGGCTGGCGCTGCAAGACCGCGAGTTTTCCGCTTTCAGCCAGCAACTGCTATCGCTGTTGCAGCACGATAAACCGCTGGTCCCCTGATGCGTCTGCTCGCGGTTCGGGGATATTTGGCCTGGCGCAACGGCCTGGACGCCGTGGCCCGCTTGTCGGCTGCCGGTGCCGGGATGGGCAACCGCCTGACGTGTGCCCTGCTGAGGCGCGTGGATTATCGCCTGTGGCTGGAGGTGCGCCGGCGATTGAGGGGAAGCAGACCGCAACGTCGTTTTCGCCACCGGCATGCGGTAGCACGGGCGAACCGCCAAAGCCTGTTGGGTGAGGGAAAGCTGGACTTCGCCTGGCTGATGCAACGGCGGCAATGGCTGGATGTCGCGGCGGTCTATGCCCGCAATACGGCGTTGATGAATCATTTGGCTGACTGTTCTGCGCAGCTTGACCAGGTCGTGGCACCGCTGCATCGCGCGGGTGTGCCGGTAGTGCTGGCGCCGATGCATACGGTCTCCGACGTATTGGCGACGCTGGTCGGCGCGGGCGTTTATCCCGGCCGGGCTACGGTGATCGTTTCCGGTGATGCGCAGGAGTTCGTGCGGCGGGCGCCGGAAGGTGAATGGCGGCAGCGGCTCGACTATTGTTCGATTCACGACGATCCGCGCCAAATCGCCGGCGCCTTGTCGCAGGCGATGCTGGAAGCGGCGGAGCATCGGCGCAATATCATCCTCTTCCCGGACATCACGCCGGATTACACCCTGAACAGCAATCAGGATCCAGCGGCCAAGCTGGCCTGCCATCTGTTCGGCCGGCCGGCGCATCTGCACAGCGGCATCGTTCGGCTGTCCCGGGCGTTGCGGGCTCAGGTGGTGTTCTATTCGCTTTATTTCGATCGCGGCGTTCGCATTCGCATAGAAGAACCGATTGCCACAGAGCAGGTCGGCCGCGCCTTGCCGGAGATCGTCGAGCGCACCCTGCGGCGGCATGCGGATGATTGGCTGCTGTGGCATTCGCACTCTTTATTTTTTATCAATGATTAAGTCAGGGATATCACTACGCATGGAAAACACCCTCCCTACGCCGGTCTTGCAGAGCGAAATCAATGAATGCGGGCTGGCCTGCATTGCCATGCTGGCGGAAACGCAGGGCGTTCGCGCGCCATTGACGGAGCTGCGGGAGCGTTACCCCGCTTCGCAACACGGCACTTCGCTGGCGACGCTGTGCGCCATTTTAGGGGAGCTGGCGTTGCCGGCTTATCCGGTGGCGTTCGAGCACCGGGATCTGGCGGCGCTGCCTTTACCGGCGATTCTGCATTATGGCGCGGGCCACTATGTACTGCTGGCATATCGTCAGGGCGGTTACGTGTGCGTAATGAATCCGGCATTGGGGCAACAGCTGCTGCCGTACGCCGCTCTGAAAGCGGAAATCAGCGGCTACGCATTGGTGCTCGATCGCGACGATTTACCGTCCACCACCCCCGCCGTGCGGAGCCACCGACGCGGTGCTTTCGCCAGTTTAAGCCTGAAGGATACCGCCGGCATCGCCGGCATTTATCGCCTGGCGGCGATGACGTTTCTTATCTCGCTGACGCTGTTCATCATGCCGATGATGGTCGCCAGCGCGATCAATCAGGTGTTCGCCATGGCCGGTGAGGTCGCGTTTCCTTACGCCTACTATCTGCTGGCGTTTGTGGCATCCACGGCGCTGGCCCTGATGGCGCGCATCATCACCGAGCGTTTTATCAAAAACTTCGTGTTGCTGCACGGCGCCGCCGGGTTTTCCCGCCTGCTGGAAAATTCGCTGAATTTCTTCAGCAAGCGCGCGCCCGGCGAGATTTTCAGTCGTTTCACCAGCTGGCAGATGGCCGCCGGCCAGAAAATCGAGCTGGATAACGGCCTGCGCACCGACTGGATCATCGGTGCTATCGCGCTGGCGGTGATGGGCTATTTGAGCCCAATGTTGGCGCTGGTGCCGATTGCCGGCGTACTGCTGATGGGGGCGATCAGCGTTTGGGCCATTTATCGCGATCGCCACTTCACCCAGCAGCTGCAGGTGAGAGGGGCGGCGCAGAATGATTTTATTCTGGAAACCATTCAGGGGTTTTCGACCATCAAGTCCGCCGGGCTCGCCGGCCAGCGGCAAGAGGGCTTTGCCGAGCATGCCCGTTCGCTGTTCAACTGCCTGCAGCGGCAAAAAGTCTATGAGCAGGTCAAGGGCAGCATTTATCAACTGATTGGCAGCCTGGAAATGGTGGTGTTCATGCTGCTGGCGCTGCCGCTGCTAAAGGGTGGCGAACTCAGTCTGGGGGCATTCTTCGCCTACAGCTTTCTGCGCGAAATTTTTACCTCTTACACCAGCAAGATCTTTTTTGCCGTCCTGCAGAAAAACCAACTGCACGTGATCGATGAGCGCGCGCGGGATCTGTTTCCTGCCGTATCTCTGCGTACCGGGTCTGGCGACGAAAGCGTGAACCATTTTGATGTGCAGTTGGCGTATCGGGGGGTGAGCTTCGCGTACGACGCCGGCCAACCGGTTTTGCGCGACCTGTCGCTGACGCTGGAACGGGGCGAGTGTATCGCCATCTGCGGCGGTTCCGGCGCGGGCAAGAGCACCTTGCTGAAGGTGCTCGCCTGTCTGTTGACGCCGCAGCGGGGGGAACTGACGCTGGATGGCCGCGTGCTGGCTAACGCCGCCGCGCAGCGGCTGTTCTTCCTGCAAAGCCAGGAGGACATTCTGTTCAATGCCTCGGTGTTGCAAAACATCACGCTGTTCGCCCCGTCGGCGCCGGGCCAGCAGAGACAAGTGGAACAGGCGCTACGCAGCTTGGGGCTGGCGGATGCGGTGGCGCAGTTACCCGGGGGCGTGAACGCTCTGGTGCGAGAGAGCCATGCCGGGTTGTCGCTGGGGCAACGGCAGCGTCTGTTGCTGGCGCGTGCCATGTACAGCCGTTGTCCGGTGTTGGTGCTGGATGAACCCACGGCGAATCTGGATGAAAAAACCGCTGCGGCGGTGATGTCGGCTCTGGTAGCGCATTGCCGCGAAAACCGTAAAAGCCTGGTGACCGTGACGCATAACCCGCGGCTGCTGCCGTTGTTTGATCGGGTGCTGCACTTATCGCAGGGCCGGTTGATAGCTGCCGAAGACGTCCGGATAAATGACTGTGCAGAGGTGGAGTGACGTGCCCGGAAAGAGACGCTGGCGGCGAGTGGCGTTGGCGGCGATCGTGTTGGGGGGGCTGGCTGGCGGGCTGCTATGGTTGAATCGGCCGCCTGACGTATTGCCGCCGCAAAGGGCGCGCGTCGATCGCGGCGACATAGAAAAAAGCGTATTGGCTACCGGCATTTTGAAACCGGTCCGGCAGGTGAACGTTGGCGCGCAGGTCAACGGCCAACTGAAGAAACTGTATGTCAAGCAGGGGGACAGGGTGACTCAAGGTCAGCTGTTGGCCGAGATAGATCCGACGCTGCAACTTAACGAACTGCGCAAGTCGCAGGCCGAATTACGCAGCGCGCAGGCGCAGAAACTGGCGAGTCAGGCGCAGCTTAAGCAGTACCAGCTGGAGCTGATGCGGCAAAGGGCGCTGGCGCGAGATCGTGCCGGCGTGGCCAGCGATTTGGAAAAAGCGCAGGCGCAGCACGACGCGCAACTTGCGCAGCTGAAAGTGAACGAGTCGCAGATCGTTCAGGCCGAGGTGGCGCAGGAAACGGCCAGGGCCAACCTGGCTTTTACCCGTATTACCGCGCCTATCGACGGCGAAGTGCTGGGTATCGTCACTCAGGAAGGGCAAACCATCGTCTCATCGCAAAGCGCACCGACCATTTTGGTGATGGCAGACGTGGATACGATGATGGTGCATACCCGCATATCGGAAAATGACATCTTGCAGGTGAGGGCGGGGCAGCCGCTGTGGTTTTATGTCGCCGCCGATCCCCGCCGCCGATATGAGGGGGTCATGGGTGCGATACAGCAAGCGCCGGCAGAAGCGCTGGAAGCCGATCCGCTGGGCAGAAATTCAAGCCAGCAAACGGCGGCGGTGTATTACAACGGCGTATTTGCCGTCGCCAACGGCGAACGTCGATTACGCACCTCGATGACGGCGCAGGTATTCATCATTACCGAACGCGCCACGGGGGTGGTGCGGCTGCCGATGGCGGCATTGGGAGAGGCGCTGGATGGCGAGCGCTATCAGATCAGAGTGTTGGAAGGCCAGCGGGTTGTCGCGCGCAGCGTGCGCATCGGGAAGCGCGATCGCCGCTATGCGGAAGTGTTGGAAGGCGTGAGAGTGGGTGAGCAAGTGCTGCTGGAACACCAGCCCGATGCGGAGGGTGAGCATGTCAGCTAGCACGGATCCCATTATCGTTTTGGAGAACGTTTCGCGCGAGTTTCAAGCCGGAGAGCAGAAAATCACGGTCCTCAAACGCGTTTCCCTGAGCATTCAGCGGGGAGAAATGGTCGCTATCGTCGGCGCCTCCGGCTCCGGAAAATCGACGTTGATGAATATTATCGGTTGTCTGGACAAGCCTTCTCTGGGGGACGTGTACATTAACGGGGTGGCGATTGGGCAAGCCGACGGCAATCGCCTGGCGCGGCTCCGCAGTCGGCATATCGGCTTTATTTTCCAGCGCTATCATCTGATGCCCTATCTGACGGCCAGTGAGAACGTGGCGATCCCTGCATTGTATACCGCCATGCCGGCCGCCGAGCGCCGCCTGCGGGCCGCGCATTTGTTGGCTCGCCTCGGGTTGGCGCAGCGCGGTGGCCATCGTCCGGCGCAGCTTTCCGGTGGGCAGCAGCAGCGGGTCAGTATTGCCCGAGCTCTTATGAACGGCGCGGAAATCATTTTGGCCGATGAACCTACCGGCGCGTTGGATAGCGCCAGCGGTCAGGCGCTGATGGCCATTTTGCATGAGCTGAACGCTGTCGGACACACCGTGGTCATCGTGACGCACGATCGGCGGATCGCCGAGCAGGCGCAGCGGATCATTGAGATCGGCGACGGCGAGATCGTGGCGGATCGTCGCCACGATGCCGCCCGACAGCGTTTTGCGTTCGAGAGGCCGCTGGCGTTGGCTGCGCCGCTGAAACGCATGAGCCCTTGGGCGGCGCTGCGAGAGGCGCTCGGCATGGCTTGGCGGGCATTATTAGGGCATCGGGTCCGGGCATTATTATCGATGCTCGGCATCATCATCGGCATTGCGGCGGTCGTTTCCGCCATCGCCATCGGTGAAGGCACGCGCCAAAGCATCCTCAGGGAAATCAGCCAGCTCGGCTCCAGCACGTTGGACATTCGTCCCGGATTGGGATGGGAAAAAACGCGTCCCGATTTCGCGCGTTCGCTGAGTGCGCGGGATGCAGCGCTGCTGGCGGCCTTGCCTTATGTCGACAGCGTTTCGCCGGTCATCAGCACTCAACTGTCTGCCGTGCGCGAAGGCAAGCAGGTGCCGCTCGCCGTGATGGGCGTCGGCGAAGGGTATTTCCGCACGCAGGGCATTCGGCTGCTTTCCGGTGGCCTGTTTACTGCGCAGGATCTGAGTGACCGCGCACCGGTGGCGGTGATCGATCCCTTGCTGCAACAGGCTCTGTTTTCTTCCCGGCAAGATCCGGTGGGCGCGGTTTTGCTGATCGCGGGTGTGCCTTATCGGGTGATCGGCGTCGCGCAGCGCCGCGGCGCCCAATACGCCGGTTCTCAACCGCTTGCCTGGCTGCCCCATACCTCCCTGACTGGCCGCATCGCCGGCGATATGCCGCTGGAATCGATTGTGATGCGAGTGAATGAAAAATTGACGTTGGAAGCGGCAAGGCGGGATGTGACCCGGCGTTTGACCGTAGAACATGGCCGGCGGGATTTTTTCACGCTGACCGACGATCAGCTGACGCAATCCATTCAGCGTGCCTCCGACTCCATGCGATTGCTGATTACCGCGATTGCCGCCATCTCGCTGCTGGTCGGTGGGGTGGGGGTGATGAACATCATGTTGGTTTCGGTGACGGAACGAACCCATGAGATCGGCATTCGATTGGCGGTGGGGGCCGCTGAGAAAGACATTATGCGGCAATTTTTGATTGAGGCGGTGGTGATCTGCAGCCTGGGGGGCGTGTTGGGGATCGCCTGCGCCGCGCTGGTTAAAGGGATTCTGAGCGGCTTGGCGCCGCAGGTGACGATGATCTTTACCTGGCCGCCATTGCTGCTGGCCTGCGGGTTCTCGGCGTTGATCGGCGTCGGGTTCGGCTTCTTTCCAGCCCGTGCCGCCGCGCGCCTGCAGCCGGTGGAGGCGTTGGCGCGAGAATGAACCGACTTTTGATTTATGGACTGGTCATGCTGTCTTTGAGCGCTTGCGGAGGGCGGCCGATCGACGCCACGGCGCCACCGTCGTTGCCGCAGCAGTGGCGCGTGGTCGATGAACGTTCCGGTTCATTGCGGGCAGGCGTTGCCTGGTGGGAAAACTTCAATGATCCGCAGCTTTCCTCGCTGATCGATGGCGTGCTCATCGCGAATCAGGATCTGGCGCTGGCTGGATTGCAGTGGCGTGAGGCGATGTTGGAGGCCGGATTGGTAGCCGGCAATGCGACCCCCGACCTGGCAGCCAGCCTGAGTGGCCGCAATACCAGGGCGTTGCGCGGCGCGACGCGGCCGCAAGAAAGTTACCGCGCAGGGCTGTCATTGAGTTATGAACTGGATTTATGGGGCAAGCTGGCGCGCATTCGCGAGCAGGCCCAGTGGCTGGCCGTCGCTTCGGAGTTGGATCGGCGCAATACCGCGTTGACCTTGATCGGCGCTACCGCTCGCGGGTATTGGCAGATCGCCGATTTGAATCAGCAAGTCACCCATCAACAACAGGCGGTGGCGTTCGCGCGTGAGACTTTACGGCTGGTGGCGGCACGTCACACCGCCGGCGACGTCGGCCGATTCGAGTTGTTGCAGGCGGAGCAAAGCCTATTGGCGCGGGAGAATCAACGGGATGAACTGGCACGGCAGCGGGAAGACGCTCGCAACTCGCTGGCGCTGTTGTTCGGCCGTTCACCCTTGCTGCGATACAGCGAAAGGCGAGCGCTACCGATCAACGAGGTGCCCATTGCGCCACGCTTGCCGGCGGCGGTGATGGCGCGACGGCCGGATGTGCAGGCGGCGGAGCGGCGCCTGCGGGCGGCGCTGGCCGGTGCGGAGGCCGCTACATTGCGTTTTTATCCCGTGCTGAGTCTGGATGCCGCACTGGATGCCGGCAGCGGGCTTTTCCGCCAATGGTTCAGTGAACCTTCGCGCTCGCTGGGCGCGACGTTGACGCTGCCGTTCATCGAGTGGCGCAAGATGCGCTTGTCCAGCGACAAAGCGGCGTTGCAGGCGCAGCGCGCGGAGATTCAATTTCGCGATGCGGTTTACCGCGCGCTGGCTGAGGTAGACAGCGCCATGCGGGAACGTCTGGAAGCGCAGCGGCAAATCGGCAATCAGCAGCGGCATCTGGCGATGGGGCGGCAAGCCGTGACATTGGCCCGCCATCAATATCAGGCCGGTTCCGTCGCGTTGCAAACGTTGCTGGACGCGCAAGAGGCGGTGTTAGCCAGCGAGAATTCGCTGTCGGCACTGCAATATCGCTACCTGAACGCCACGATGCAGCTCTGGCTGGCGCTGGGAGGCAACGAGGCTTTCGCATCCGGGCAAGGGGAGTAAGCATGGACAGAGAATGGAATACAAGACGCGTGGTGGTCACCGGTTACGGCGCCGTCACCGCGCTGGGTGGCAACGCGCCGCAAAACTGGCAGGCTATCATGGCCAACCGTTTGGCCTATCGCTATCACGATAAATCGGCGGCGGGGATCCACGCGCGCTTTTTTGCTTTGCTGGAGGCCGAACCGGCGCTGGAAGGCGTTGCCGCGCGGGTAAGCCGCCGTCTGCCCAGATTCGCCAGGTTGGCGCTGGCCGCCGCCACGGAAGCGATCGACATGGCATTTTCATCTGGCCACGTGAGGCCCGGGCACTGTTATTCGTCGTTGGACTGCGGGGTGATTATCGGCAGCGGCTGGGGCGGCCAGGATGAGATCATGCAAAACAATGCGGACTATCTGCAATCCGGCATGGGGCAGCTGTTTGGCTGTTTTCACGCAATGCCCAATATTGCGACCGCCATATGCGGTCAACATTGGCAGTTACGGGGCTATCAAAGTTCGCCGGCGGCGGCCTGTGCGACCGGCGGCATCGCGATTGGCGATGCGTTTGAGGTGATCCGCAGCGGCCGCGCTTCAATGATGTTGGCTGGCGCATCGGAATCACTGAGCGGCAATGGCGCGATATGGAATATCGACGCGCTGCGTTTGCTGAGTCGGGAGCAAAAGGATATCACCAAGGCCAGTTGCCCGTTCAGCCGGGAGCGCAGCGGTTTCGTGTTGGCGGAAGGGGCCGCCGTGCTGTGTCTTGAGGAGCGAGAGGCGGCTTTAGCGCGCGGCGCGACAATACTGGGGGAGATCAAGGGATACGGCAACTTTTCAGACGCTTTCGACCTTACCGCACCGGCGGAGGATCCGCAGGCCAAGGTGAAAACCATTCTGCGAGCTTTGGAGCAGGCGGGGCTCGGTAGCCATGAGATCGACTATATCAATGCGCATGGCACGTCTACGCAGCAAAGCGATGTGAACGAAACCGCTGCGATCAAGGCGGCTTTGGGGCGTGATGCTTATCGCACACCCATTTCCAGCACGAAATCCTATACCGGGCATTTGCTCGCCGCATCCGGCAGCTTTGAGGCGATCGTCTGCCTACAGGCATTGCAGCAGCAAATGATGCCGGCAACCTGCCATTTGCACGAGAGCGATCCCGAATGCGATCTCGATTATATCCGCGAGGGGCATCGTCGCGGTCGTTTGCGCAATGTCATGAGTCTCAACTTCGGTTTCGGCGGTGCTAATGCAGCGCTGGTATTCGGCAATCACAATGGATAACGGTAGGGCATATGGAAAAGTATGATCGATTGTATGAGGCGATTTGCGGCCTGTTGTATGAAGCCAAAGGATTGGACGGAACGCTGCTGTCGGCCGATATGCCGCTGCAACAGTTGGGGTTGGACAGCCTGGATTATATGGAGTTGATGCTGCTGGTTAGGCGGGAGTTCAATATTCCGCTTACTGCGGAAATATTTATCGACAATCCCGCGTTGACTCTCGGGGAATTGTGCCGCGTGATGGTCAGCCAATAATTTCAGCCCCAGGCGTTCGCTTGCCGAGATCAGGCCTGGGTTTTTCCATTGGTTGTGACTTCCTTTTCATCTCTTTTTCCTCCTGTTATCGATATTCATAAATATTAATACTTATCCATGAGGCTAACATGCATCAGTGGTGATGGTATTTTGTCCGTTTTTTAGCGGCGCTATTAATGACACATGTTAATAAAGTGGCGACATGTTTTAGGAATATTCTTTGTTTAGCCGGTTAATTTATCAATATTGCTCTGCAGTGCACTCGACAGTGATAACGCAAACTAAAGCGAGGCGAGCTCTTGATTTATGAGTGAACCGTAAACCTGCTGAATCCATAGTGGCCTCGCCTCCCGAGACAATTTATGGCTGTGATAATAACGCCAGTGCACTGTTCGTGCTTGGCAAATCCGCTATACTCCGCGCTGGATGCAGGGACCTATCCATAAGCCAGGGGCTGCCCTGAGTGTCCATTGTGGTGATGTAAAAGGAAAATGACAGCCACATTTTTCCGATCAAAGTAATGAGGTTGTATGTCTAATCGTAAACATCTGACGCCTTCCGAAGTGGAGAGACTGCTTGAGGTTACGCTGCATGGAAAGAATCCAGAGCGCGATTATTGTTTGATTTATATGTGTTTTATTCATGGTTGTCGCGCCAGCGAAATAGGGGGGTGGCGTTTATCGGATATCGATTTGGAAGGCGGTAATATCTATGTGCATCGGTTGAAAAACGGCTTTTCCACCGTGCATCCGCTCTATCTGCGCGAAAGGCAATGTTTGCGGCGCTGGTTGGATAAACGCCGGCGGCATCGCTGGGCCGATCAGGAATGGCTGTTCCTGTCCAATCGCGGCGGGCGCCTGTCGCGTCAACGTATTTATGGGTTAATTCGTCATTACAGCAAAGCGGCTAAATTGGAGGTCAATGCCCACCCACATATGCTGCGGCATGGTTGCGGATTTGCCTTGGCGGACCGCGGTATAGACACCCGTTTAATTCAGGATTACCTCGGACACCGAAATATCCAGAACACGGTGATTTATACCGCCAGCAATGCGCAGCGTTTTAAGGAAATTTGGTAAGTGTGACTTAAGTTAATAACGTGAAGGAGTCACTTTGAACTAAACTGAAACATACTGTAAGGACGCGTAAAAACAATGTCAATATTCCCACACCTTCTTTCCGCTCCAAAGGCTAATTATTTTTAAAAACAGTGCATTACGAATCTCCCTTCTGCTGAGTGCTCCCGCGTAGTCTAAGTAAATTCCTAATGAAAAACAGACGGCTTTAAATCGCTGGGTTACCTGCTTGGTTTTTTAGTCTGATTTGTAGATTGGCTGTCTACCTGTTGGTTTTAAATTCCAAAAAAACATAATTTATTAGATTTAAAAACTAAAGGAGTCACTTTAGTTCAAAATGAATCGTTTGGGTGAATAAGCCTGACGGCATTAATCAGTCTGGCTAAGGCACTTCACATTCAAGGAACTAAATAAAAGGAATGACATTAAGGATATGTCGGAAATAAACCCATGCATGTTTTGCATAAATTTAAGGAAAGTAGGATGAAAAAGAATCTGTTGGCTGTAGCTGTATTGACCGCGTCTGCATTTAGCACCTCTGTATTTGCTGCTGACGGCGCGCTGAATATCACTGGCACCATCACCGATCAGTCTTGCACCGTCGATCCGGACTCACAAAACAAACAGGTTGCTCTGGGCAAGATCGCCAAAGATGCGTTCACCCTGTCTAAAACCGCCGGCGCCAAGGCGTTCAATCTGGTGCTGAAAAACTGCCCAGCCACCGTCACCGGCGCTACCGTACGCTTCGACGGCACTCAGGTGCAGGGGCAGTCCGGGCTTCTGCAACTGACCGGCGCCGGCACCGCCGGGGTGGCAGGCGGCATTGGCGTGCAGCTGCTGGACGACGGCAGCAATGTGCTCAATATCGGCAACGACTCCCGCGTCTACACGTTGGCAGAGAACAAAGACAACGTTCTGGGCTTTGTCGCACGTTATTTCGCTTATGACAACGTTTCCGTTGGTAGCGCCAACGCTACGGCCAACTTCACCATTGTTTATCAGTAAGACCATGCCGCTACGGTGGCGTAATAGTTAGAAAAATGAGCCAGGGGGCGTGTTCTCTGGCTCTTTATTCATCGGTGATGGAAACGGGAAGAAAGAGAATGAAAGCTGGATATTTTGCGCTGGCGGCAGCGCTGTTATTGACGCTTTGGACTCCGGTACAGGCCGGCGTGGTGGTGGGGGGAACACGCCTGATCTACGACGGCGGCAAAAAAGAGTCCGCTCTGAATATCAATAATCCGGATGCGGTGCCTTACCTGATCCAATCCTGGGTCGATGCGCAAGAAGGCGATAGCGCGAAAGCGCCTTTTATCATCACGCCGCCGCTGTTTCGTTTGGACGGCGGCCAAAATAACCTGCTGCGCGTGGTGCGTGCAGGTGGCAACTTACCGACGGACAGAGAATCACTGTATTGGTTGAACGTGAAAGCGATCCCTTCGGTGGAAAAGAAAGAGAACACGCTGCAAATCGCGATCAAGACCCGTATCAAGCTGATTTATCGCCCGCAGGGGCTCGCCGGCAACCTGGAGGAGGCGGCCGGTAAAGTGACATGGCGGCGCAGTGGCGATCGTCTGCAGGTAACCAACCCTTCTCCCTACTACCTCACCTTTTTCAATTTGAAGCTGAATGGCAGCGCCATTACCGGCAACACCATGGTAGCGCCTCAGGCGAGCGCCAGTTTCCCGTTGCCAACGGCGAATGGTGCGGGAGGCAGCTTAAGCTGGCAAATCATCAACGACTATGGCGGAACCGGCCAGACCTTCACCAGCACGTTATAACCGGGCTGCGGTGCGTATTTTTTGCTCCGGAATAACGCTGGGGCAGGCGTTCGGCTTACCTGATTTTTAGTCGGGCCAAGCCAATCGGGACAGGGAGTTAAAAGGATGAATAACCCGAATTGCATTGGTTTACCAGGAGTACGATCGGTCCTTGCCAGCCTGATATCTTGTCAAATAGCGCTACTGAGTTCGATTGGCACGGTTCACGCTCGCGACTATTTCAACCCGGCGCTGTTGGAGATTGATAATCCGGCGCTGCGCGGTGCCGATCTCTCCGTATTTGAAGAGAATAGCAGCCAGGCGCCCGGGCGCTATCGGGTCGATCTTTACCTGAACGGCGAGCAGGTCGACAGCCTTGACGTCGAGTTTCGGCTTATGCCAGGGGCCGGTGGGAAGCAAACGCTGCAACCTTGTTTCAGCACGGAAAAGTTGGCTGAATTGGGCGTGAGGGTCGCCATGTTCCCGGCAATGGTGCCTGGGGATAGCTGCGTCAACCTCGCGCAGGCCATTCCGCAAGCCTCGTCGGTATTCCTGTTCAATCAGCTGAGGCTGAATTTGAGTATCCCGCAGGCGGCACTGCGCTTGAATGCGCGCGACTACGTTTCCCCGGATAAATGGGATTCCGGCATACCTGCGCTGTTGGTCAATTACAACTTCAGCGGCGCCAATAGCCAGGTGCGCGACAGCGAACGGCAAAACAACAATAACTATTACCTCAATCTGCGCTCGGGCATCAACTGGGGCGCCTGGCGTTTGCGTAACTATTCCATCTGGAATCACTACACCGGCGGCGCTTCTTCCTGGCGCTCAATCAATACCTACCTGCAACGCGATATCGTTGCGTTGCAAAGCCGCCTGACCCTGGGGGACAGCACAACGCCCAGCGATGTGTTCGATAGCGTGCAGTTCCGCGGCGGGCAGTTGGCCTCAGAGGACGACATCCTGCCGGACAGCATGAAAGGGTACTCGCCGGTAGTACGCGGGATCGCACGCACGAATGCACAGATCGTCATCCGGCAAAACGGCTACGTGATTTATCAAAGCTATGTGCCGCCGGGGGCGTTTGAAATTACCGATTTGTATCCCACGGGCGGCAGCGGCGATCTGAATGTGAACGTGCGTGAGGCAGACGGCCAAGAACAGCATTTTGTGGTGCCGTACGCCGTGGTGCCGGTATTGCAGCGCGAGGGGCGGTTTAAATACAGCTTAACCAGCGGGAAATACCGTTCATACGGCGGCGGTGTTGATGAACGCCCGTTCAGCCAGGCGACCGGGATCTATGGCCTGCCGTGGGGAGCTACGCTGTACGGCGGCGTGCAGGCAGCCAGTAAATATCAGGCGCTGGCGCTGGGATGGGGGCAGAACATGGGGGCGGTGGGCGCGCTGTCCGCCGATGTCACCCAGGCCTGGACCAAACAGGAAACCCGGCCTAAGGAGCAGGGGCAATCATGGCGTCTGCGCTACGGCAAGAACTTCATTGAGACCGGCACCAACTTTAGCTTGGCCAGTTACCGCTACTCCACGCGCGGTTTTTACAACCTGCAAGAGGCGCTGGAGAGCTACGGCGGCAACAGTGCGATTTATAACGATCACAAGAAGAGCCGCGCCGAGCTGACGATGAGTCAGAGTCTGTGGGATCAGGGGGGGACACTGTCGCTCAGCCTGTTTAACGAAGACTACTGGGATGACAATCGCCGTTCGCAGTCGGTCAGCCTCAGTTACAACAACAGCTGGGAAGCCGTCAGTTACGGGCTGAATTACACCTTCAACCAGAACGGCTACGACAGTAACGGCAATCGCAGCAGTATTCGTGACCATATCGTGGCTTTCAACGTCAGCGTGCCGCTCAGCAAATGGTTGCCGGGCAGTTACGCCACTTACAGCATGAACGCCAGCCGCAATGGCGCCACCAGCAACAACCTTGGGTTGAGCGGTACCGCCCTGCCGGACAATAACCTCAACTACAGCATCAGCCAGGGCTATACCGGCAGGGACGTGGGGGCGAACGGCAATATTCAGGCGGACTATAAAGGCGCCCTCGCCGAGTGGAACCTGGGGTATGGCTACGATCGCCATCGCCGGCAGGTGAACTACGGCGTACAGGGCGGTGTTCTGGTGCACCAAAACGGCGTCACGCTGTCGCAGCCGCTGGGCGATACGGTGGCGCTGGTACAGGCGCCGGGCGCTGCGGGGGCCAAGGTATTGAACCAGACCGGGGTCAGCACCGACTGGCGCGGCTACGCGGTCGTGCCTTACCTGACGCCTTATCGGCGCAATATCGTCGGATTGGACGGTGAATCTTTTGCCGAGGATGTTGACATGACGCTGAGCAGCCAAACGGTGATCCCAACCCGTGGTGCCGTGGTGCGCGCCCGCTTCAATCCGGACGTCGGTGCCCGCGTGTTGCTGACCTTGCTGACGCGCAGCGGTGACCCGGTGCCATTCGGTGCCACAGTCAGCCATCTCAATAGCCCCTCTGACAATGCCGGCATCGTCGGCGACGGTGGTCAGGTTTATTTGGCCGGTCTGGCGGAGAGCGGGCGGCTGCAGGTTAAGTGGGGCAATAACGCGGCTCAGCAATGTCAGGCCAACTATCAATTGGCTAATCAACCCGAGAGCGGTGGCATTCGCCTCGTTAACGGGCAGTGTTTATAAGGTGCATATGATGGCGACAGGAATATCGATTCAACGAGGGATCATCGTCGGCGGGCTGTTGGCGTGCACAGCGTTGGGCGCACAACAGGCACAGGCGGCTTTCGGACAGTGTGTCCCTATTTCGGGGACACATGGTTTTTCATTCCTTTTTTCCCCGGTTTTAACCGATCCGTCGCAAAACGTGATGGGGCGGATTATCAAGAATGCAGACGGTGGTAATTGGAACCTGCCCGGTTCTTATCGGGTGAAGTGCGAATGCCAGACGCGTACGGCTTCTTATGTCACCGCCAAAATGCTGCTGAGCGAGCCGGTATTCAGCAGCGGAGGATTAACGTATTACGCGTTAAATGAATACCTGGGCGTGGCCAGTGAGGTTTTTGTGGCGGGGTATCGCAATGAATACATTGCTGCACCGTTTGCCAATCAATCGAATTATAAAACAGACATGGATGGCGATGATGAATCCTGTGCCAGTACGCCCTACAACAGCGGTGCTCGCGGGCGAATTCATCTGTATTTTCGTCGCCCTTTCGTGGGTGTGACCACGATCCCCAGTACCCGTCTGGTGGAAACCTATGTCTCGGTGGTGAGTGGCGTGAAAAGCGATGTGCCGGTATCCACGATATCAATGAGTGGCACCGTCACCGTGCCGCAAAGTTGTGAAATCAGTCCACAAACGGTCACCGTCGATTTTGGCGATATTTTGACGTCGGCTATCCAAACCAAGGGGGCGATGGCGTCCGGTATTACGCCGGAAGAGAGAACGCTGACGTTGGCTTGCCGCAATATTTCCGCTGGCGTCAAGGTCAGCCTGTCATTTCGCGGTGAGGCGGACGGCAGCATGCCCGAAGCCCTGAAGACCAGCAATCGCGACATTGGCGTGATGATTAAGGATATGCAAGGCAATGTTATTCGGCCGCAGAACGGGCGTTTGCCGATCGATAACTTCCAATATCCCAACCAGAGTGGCAGCTCGCGGATCAGCGTATATCCGATCAACACCACCGGCCAACCTCCAGCCGTGGGGCAGTTCAATGCAACGGCGACCATTCAGGCAGAAATTCAATAACGGATATTTCAACGGTAGCGGGCCGGGATTGCCCCGGCGTTTAACGAGAAGGAGCAGATTATGGTGAAAATGTTTAATCGTTTTGGTTGCAACTTGGCGCTGACCGGCATGTTGCTTTTGATGGTCCCGGCGGTGCACGCGGTATCGAAAATAGTGATTACCGGCAACATCAAAGCGGCGCCCTGCGAAATCGACGGCGCGAACGACACGGTTTCGGTCAATCTGGGGGATGATATTTCCGCCGCCGTCCTGGCGACCTCTGGAGCCTTTAGCCCTTGGGTGGAGTTCCCTTTGACGCTAAAAAACTGCCCGAGCACCACCACGTCGGTCGTCGCGACCTTCAGCGGGACGGCTGCTGAGGAAAGCGCCGGTTTATACAAGAACGCTGGCGGTTCTCGTCGGGTACAAATTGAGTTGCAAAACAGCCAGGGGGCAAACCTGGGCAATGGCAAGAGTATGACCCAGTCAGTTAATCGGGCGACGAATGAAGCCAAATTCAATTTGCGGGCGCGGGCATACAGCACCAATGGCGGTTCTACGCCCGGCTCGATAGAGGGTGTCCTGCAGGTCACTTTCGTCTATCAGTAGACAAAGAGACTGTCCTCAATGGAATGCTAACGACAGATTTAAGGTGATGATATGAATATTAATTATCCCTATGGAACAACTTTAGCGGCCGGCAATGCAGCGATGGGGGCCGTGGCCATCATGGAACCTTGCCTTATCACGGCATTGGGGATGAGAAACCGATTGATCGAGTCCTGCGGTCTACAGCCCGACAACGTTCGGCAGGTGACAAACCTGGCGGCGCTGAGAGCCTTATTCACGCAACACGCGCATCGTTTATTGGTGATGGATTTGTGCGGCAAATCAGAGTCGGTATTGGACGGCTTTAGATTGATTGCTGAAGTGCGTGAAAGTTCGCCGGACACCGCGCTAGTCATTTGCACGGCACTGGATGAACCGAGGCTGTTACGGCAACTGATCGCCTCCGGCATCCACGGCTTAATGCTGAAGCAGGAGCCGGCCATTGCGTTGACTCACTGTGTCCAACAGGTCTTGACGGGTTGCAGCAGTTTCAGCCACCGGGTGCGCCAGCGTCAATTGCATGAGGCGACGGCTGACAAGCCTCTGACGGCGAAAGAGCTGGATGTGCTGACCCAGTTGTTTTCCGGTAAAAGCGTAACCAACGTGGCGTTAACGATGTGCCGTGATATTCGTACCGTCAGCACGCATAAACGCAATGCGATGTTGAAGCTGGGGTTTCGCAGCGATGGGGAGTTGTACCTTCAGGGCAAATGGATGGCAGCGCAAGGTTCATCCTTTGTTCGCTAGGCAAGCGCGCGGTGCCTCTCGAGTAAGCAATAGGAGTAGATTATGCATTCATGGCGTCAGCAACCGCTGAACATAGCATTAATGGACAGATGTCCATTGACGCTGGAAGGGTTGGCCAGTTTTTTAAAAACGCTGCCAACCCAGGTAAAAGTCGTCGTAAAGGAAACCAGCGTACGTGCGGTGGTGGATAGCGTGGTCTATCAGCAGGCCGACGTGCTGATTACCGAACTGGACGGTGACGATGAGACGGTTGCTCAGGGCAGAGAAACGTTGCTCGCCTTGTGCACGCAGTTGCCTGAATTACGGGTGATAGTTTATACCCGCTGCCAGAATGCAGAAGAAGTGGGGCGTTTGTTGAACCAGCCCACAGTTAGCCTCGTCGCCAGAGATGACGCTTTGCCGCTAGTGGCGGAGTTTTTTAATCGCGTATTGCTTGGGGAACGTGTATTGAGCCCGCAGATAGGGGCTTTTCTGGTGCCTTCCGCTCGCGGAGAGGAAGCAGCCGCGCGGAAGCTGACCCGCTGTGAGAGCGACGTTTTAGCCTTTTTATTCAACGGAATGAGCCTGCGGCAAATCGCCGAATTGCAACGCCGCAGCATCAAGACGATCAGCGCGCATAAATGCAGCGCCATGCGTAAACTGCAGGTGAAGAATGACAGCGAACTGTTTTCTTTGCACGGCAATATTACGCGGCAATTGGGTGGGAAATGGTCAAAGGGCACTTAGCCTGAAACGGTATGGGGCTATGATTTATCGGCAGGTTTGCCGCTAAAAGCTTAACCAGTGAGGCGTGTCTCTGGACCTGATGTATGGAAAGCAGCTCGGCGTTAAAATAGTGCTGGAGTAGGCCGCTGATCACGTGCCGGGCTGCATCTTCCCATCTGAGTTTTATACCGTAATGCGTTGTTTAACAGAGACAGCGGTCCTGCGTAGTTATTCTCATTGTGAGATTAAATGCTAATCGCGCGGAACCGTTCTACGTTGGTCGCGGTATAGATCACCGTATTCTGGATATTTTTGTGTCCTAAATAATCTTGAATCAAACGCGTATCGATCCCCTTATCCGCAAGGGCGTAGCCGCAGGAGTGCCGCAGCATGTGAGGATGGACCTGAACGCTAATGCCGGCCATTTCACCATACATTCTCATTAATCGATACAGCTGCTGACGTGATATTTGTCCGCCGTGTCGCGACAGGAATAACCAGGGCATCTCAGTGTCGGGATAGTTCGCCCGTTGGGACAGCCAATTTAGTAGCGCCCGCCGTTCCCGCGGTTGAATAGGATGCTGAACGGAAAACCCGTTTTTTAGTCGGGATATATGGATCCGATTGGAGGTAAGATCAATATCCTCCAAGCGTAAAGCACGCAGTTCGCTCACCCGCAAACCGTGAATAAAGCACATTAATAGTAGACAACGATCCCGAGTGTTATTTTTCCCCTCATGTACGGCGGCAATCAGCTGCTCAATTTCAACCTGACTGAGAAATTTCCTTTTTTTCATTCTTCTTTCCTGCGTGTTTGATGTGGGCGATTTTTATCATGAAATTTTATTAAAGCATCGGAGCCTGATGGGCGGCAAAGGAAATAAGTAATTTCATTTGTGAATGCATGGGGTATATTTATATTTTACATTTTCTTTATTTTTCAAGTGAATGACTTTTCATTCATATATGTTTATTTTATTCATCCGAGCAGGCTATTTAATTAGCGAATATTTAGCGTCCTGTATGAGTCATGTGGAGCAGTGGCCGCCGCCAGGCGGCTACAGGGATACCGCTCATCTCACGTCCGTGCTTGATAAGCTGCGATGAGAATTCGTCTTGATCTCATTCTCGCGCCGCTTACAATGCCTGCCAGATCGCGACTTCAGAGGTTTGTTCATGGAACTGCTACGGGTGGTTTATCGCCAGTATCGTTGGCCATTTCTGGCGGTTATGGCATTGACCATGGCCAGCGCCGGTTTAGGCATCGGTATCATTGCTTTTATCAATCAATATCTGATGGACGTCAGCGGCAACCCATTGGCCGTGTTGCCGATGTTTCTCGCCCTGCTGGCATTGTTGATAGCGGTCACGTTGGGTTCACAGCTGGCGCTGACCACATTGGGCCATTACTTCGTCTATCGATTGCGTGGGCAACTGGTGAAGCGCATTCTGGATACCGAGATCGAGCGCCTCGAACAGTTAGGCAGCGCCTCATTGCTGGCCAGTCTGT
>Ga0308158_10001392_pt1 | contig 26335 bp, 18 predicted proteins | sample PhyBR2_FD_201038 | JGI IMG/M metagenome (GOLD analysis project Ga0308158, IMG submission 201038) | Phyllosphere microbial communities from UC Gill Tract Community Farm, Albany, California, United States - DLSLB.R2 | ecosystem: Host-associated > Plants > Phyllosphere > Unclassified | place: USA... | reverse complement strand
CGAGACGATCGGCTCCAACTCCTTCGTGGCCGAGCACTCGCCCACGGCCCGCCGCGGATTCAACGTCGGCATGGTCTACACCTGGTCGAACCTGCCTCCCGTGATCGCGGCCCTGCTCGTGCTCGGCTTGACCACGATGCTCTCGCCCGACGCGTACGAGTCGTGGGGCTGGCGCGTGCCGTTCCTGCTCGGCGCGCCGCTCGCCGTCGTCGGCCTCTACATCCGCACCCGTGTCGACGAGTCGCCCGCGTTCCTGGAGATGCGCGAGAGCCGTCAGGTCGAGAAGGCCCCGATCCGCACGGTGTTCCGCGAGCAGTGGCGCAGCATGCTGGTCTGCTTCAGCATCGCCGCCGTGGCCAGCCTCGGCTACTACTCGCTGACCGGCTACTTCTACTCGTACATGACGGTGACGATCGGCCTGGAGTCCTCCGCCGCGCTGATCTCGAACAGCATCGCGCTGCTCATCACGTTCTTCACCGTTCCCGTGGCGGCGCTCGTCTCCGACCGGATCGGCCGCCGGCGGATGCTGCTGATCGCCGGCCTCTTCGGCGCGGTCATCGCGGTGCCGGCGTACCTGCTGGTCGGTCTCGGCACGCTCGGCGCGGCCATCCTCAGCCAGGGGCTGCTCGGGCTCGCGCTCGGACTGTTCTTCGGCCCCGCCGGCCCCGCCTTCGTGGAGCTGTTCCCCGCCCGGGTGCGCTACACCGGCGCATCCATCAGCTACAACCTCGCCTTCACGATCTTCGGAGGCACCGCGCCGCTGCTCGCCACCGGCCTGATCAGCCTGACCGGCTCGACGGTCGCACCCGCCTGGTACGTCGTGATCGTGACCGTGCTGGCGCTGCTCGTCGTCGTGACGATGCCCGAGACCAACCGACGGTCGATGCGCGACTGAGCGCACCGACCCCTGACACCCCCGACAGAACCGCCGCATCCGCGGCGCGACAGATGAGAAAGAGAACAGCTATGACCGACAAGAGCATGGACCTCGGCGGCGTCGTCGTCGCCACGACCCTCGCGTTCAAGGAAGACGCATCCGCGCCGGCGGGCCTCGCCGTCGACTACGACAAGTTCGGCGAGCACGTCGACTTCCTGATGTCGAACGGATGCCGCGGCGTCGGCCCCAACGGCTCGCTCGGCGAGTACTCCTCGCTGACCGACGACGAGCGCCGCAAGGTGATCCAGGTCGCCGTCGAGGCCGTCGACGGCCGCGGCATCGTGATCGCCGGCGTGCACGGCGTGGGCAGCCACCAGGCCCGCCAGTGGGCCGAGTACGCCCGTGAGGACGGCGCCGACGGTGTGCTGCTGCTGCCGCCGACCATCTACCGCGCCAACGAGTCCGAGGTCATCGCGCACTACCAGGAGGTCGCGAAGGTCGGCCTGCCGATCATGGCGTACAACAACCCGTTCGACACCAAGGTCGACCTGGTGCCCTCACTGGTCGCCAAGCTCGCCGAGATCCCCGAGGTCGTCGCGATCAAGGAGTTCTCCGGCGATGTGCGCCGCGTCTACGAGATCAAGGAGCTCTGCGACATCGACATCATCGCCGGTGCCGACGACGTGCTCTTCGAGCTGATGGTCAACGGCGCCGTGGGCTGGTTCGCCGGCTACCCGAACGCCTTCCCGCGCGAGGCCGTCGAGCTCTACAACCTCTGCGCCGACGGCAACTGGCACGAGGCGAAGGCGCTGTACGAGCAGCTCGTCGCCGTGTTCCGCTGGGACTCGAAGACCGAGTTCGTGCAGGCCATCAAGCTGTCGATGGACATCTGCGGCAACTCCTACGGCGGACCGACCCGCCCGCCGCGCGGCCCGCTGAGCGACGAGCAGCGCGCCCAGGTCACGGCCGACACCGAGCGCGCCCTGGCCGCCATCGCGGCCCGCGCGGCCGTGGTCGCCTGACGCGTGTGATGATTCAGGGAGGGGATGCCGCGCGCCGGCGTCCCCTCCCTCCCCGCTTTCCCGAAACCCTGCACCTTCCAGAAACCCTGCACGGAGGCAGCTGATGCGCGCTCGCCGCACCATCCAGGCCGTCGACTCCCACACCGAGGGCATGCCGACCCGCGTCGTCACGGGCGGCGTCGGCCGCATCCCCGGCGCGACCATGAACGACCGTCGCCTGTACGCCATGGAGCACCTCGACGGGCTCCGCGGATTCCTCATGAACGAGCCCCGCGGTCATGCCGCCATGTCGGGCGTGCTGCTGCAGCCGCCCGCCCGCGACGACGCCGACTGGGGAATCGTCTTCATCGAGGCATCCGGGTTCCTCCCGATGTGCGGACACGGCACCATCGGCGCCGCCACCGTGCTGGTGGAGACGGGGATGGTGGAGGTGACCGAGCCGGTCACCGAGATCCGCCTCGACGTCCCGGCCGGTCTCGTGATCGCGCGCGTGCGCGTGGAGGACGGCCGCGCCGTCGACGTCACGATCGAGAACGTGCCGAGCTTCGTCGACCGGCTCGACGAGCGCATCGACGTGCCCGGCATCGGCGAGATCACCTACTCGGTCGCCTTCGGCGGCAACTACTACGCGCTCGTCGACCTCGACCAGGTGGGGCTGCCGTTCGACCGGTCGAGGCAGGACGACATCCTCGCGGCGGGCCTGAAGATCATGGATGCCATCAACGAGCAGGCTCCGCCCGTGCATCCGGTGCTGGAGGGCGCGAACCATGTGCACCATGTGGAGTTCATCGCGCCGGGATCGGACGCCGTGCGCTCCCGCCACGCGATGGCGATCCACCCCGGTTGGTTCGACCGCTCGCCCTGCGGCACCGGCACCAGCGCGCGGATGGCGGAGCTGCACGCCCGTGGCGAGCTCGCGCTGGACACCGACTTCGTGAACGAGTCGTTCATCGGCACCGAGTTCACCGGGCGGCTCGTGGGGGAGACCACGGTCGGGGATCGCCCGGCTGTGATCCCCACCATCACCGGACGGGCCTGGGTGACCGGGCTCGGCCAGTACATGCTCGACGAGAACGACCCGTTCCCCGAGGGGTTCGTGTTCTGATGCGCCAGGGAACGAATGCCGGGCTGAGCGCTTCGCGCGGGGATGTACACCTGCCGCGGACCGATTCCCGGCATCCGTCCGCACGAAGCGCACTTTTCCGCGGCAGGCGCACGCGCACCACCCGTGACTGAGACCTGAGACGTGAGACCAAGGAGACCGACGTGACCGAGAACCAGAACATCGAAGAGGTCGCCGCTGCGGCAGCAGCCGCCGCGCGTCCTTTCGCCCGCACCAGCCCGCGCGAGCGCGCCGCGGCACTCGTGGCCGTCGCGGACGCGCTGGACGCCGCCGCCGGCGAGCTCATCCCGATCGGCATGCGCGAGACCGGCCTGGCCGAGGCGCGGCTGACCGGCGAGCTGCGCCGCACGTCGTGGCAGCTGCGGCTGTTCGCCGACACGATCGTGGACGGCGGGTACCTCGACGCCCGCATCGACCTCGCCGACCCGGAGTACGTCATCGGCCCGCGGCCGGACGTGCGGCGGATGCTGGAGCCGGTCGGGCCCGTGCTGAACTTCGCCGCCTCGAACTTCCCGTTCGCGTTCTCGGTGGCCGGCGGCGACTCCGCCGCCGCGCTCGCCGCGGGCTGCCCCGTCGTCGTGAAGGCGCACTCCGGGCATCCTGAGCTCTCCCGCGCGACCGCGGCCGTCGTGATCGGCGCCCTCGAGGGCGCCGGGATGCCGAAGGGCACGTTCCAGCTGATCAGCGGTCAGGAGAACGGCGTCGCCCTGCTGAAGGACGAGCGCATCCGCGCGGGTGCCTTCACCGGGTCGACGCACGTCGGCCGGATGCTGGCCGACATCGCCGCTTCGCGTCCGGTGCCGATCCCGTTCTACGGCGAGCTGGGCAGTGTGAATCCCGTGTACGCGACGTACGCGGATGCCGCGCTGCTCGACGGCTTCGTCGCATCCGTCGCCGGCTCCGCCGGACAGCTCTGCACCAAGCCCGGCTTCCTGTTCGTGCCCGCCGATGCCGACCTGTCGTCGATCGGCGGCGCGGCATCCGCGGTCGCCGAGCACCGCCTGCTGAACCCCGGCATCGGCCGTGCGTTCACGCAGCGCCGCGGCGACGTGCTGGGCGCGGAGGGCGTCGACGTGCTCTCGCAGGGTGAGGTGCGCGTGGATGACGACGGACAGACCTTCGCGACGCCCACGGTCGTCGCGGTCGACGTCGACACGCTGCTGGCCGACCGCGAGGCGCTGCTGGAGGAGTCCTTCGGCCCGCTGTCGGTGGTCGTGCGGTACAAGGACCGTGACGCGCTGCCGGCGCTGCACGCCGAGCTGTTCCCCGGCAACCTCACCTCCACCGTGCACGCGCGCGAGGCGGAGCTGGAGGACGGATCGCTGTCCGAGCTGGTCGACGCGCTCGCCGAGACCAGCGGCCGTGTGCTGTTCGGCGGTTGGCCGACAGGTGTCTCGGTCACCCCGGCCATGCAGCACGGCGGCCCGTACCCGGCCACCACGAGCGACGGCACGAGCGTCGGCACCGCGGCCATCACTCGCTTCCTGCGCGGCGTCGCCTACCAGGGTGCCCCGCAGGAGCTCCTGCCCGCGCCGCTGCAGGACGCGAACCCCTGGGGTGTGCCGCAGAGCATCAGCCGGGCCGGCAACTCGACCTCGTGGGGCGCTTCGGTGCGCTGAGCCGGGTTTCGACGCGGTCCCGCCCCTGTCTGTCGCCGCCGCACCTGTTCAGTTGCGCAACTGAGCAGGGGCGGTGACGCTGAGCAGGGGCGGCGACGTTCCCGCAAGGGAGCGCGGTCAGCCGCGTAGGCGCAGATGCAGCAGCGGGTACGGGCGCCCGGCGTCGTCGAGCTCGCTGCGTCCGATGACCTCGAACCCGCGGCGAGCGTAGAACGCCGCCGCCGACGGGTTCTGCTCGTTGACGTCGACCCGGGTCACCGCGAGGTGGGCGATCGCGTGCTCGAGCAGGAGCGTTCCGATCCCCGCGCCGCGCCGTGCGGCGTCCACGAAGAGCATCTCCAGATTGCCGTTCAGTGCGCCGGCGAAGCCGATGGGGGAGTCCTCCACCTCGGCGAGCACCAGGGTGACTGCGGGGAAGTAGTCGCACGCCAGGTGCGACTCGATCGCGTCCCGATCAGCATCCGCGAGGAAGTCGTGCGTGGCATCGACGGCGCTGCGCCAGATGCGCACCAGGGCGGGGTGGTCGGCGGCCGTGGCGGGCCGGATGATGATCTCGCTCACCCCTCGACGCTACGCGATGCGCGGTGCTGCCCGCGAACGCGCCACTGCCCCGCACGGGGCGGAATCAGACCACGACCCCGCCACGCACCACGGCGACGCGAGCATCCTGCTCCCACAGGACGCTCGGATCGGCGAGGGGATCGGATGCCAGCAGCACGGCGTCGCCGTAGGCGCCCTCGCCCAGGTGGCCGAGAGCGTCGTCGCCGATGAGCTCGGCGTTCACAGAGGTCATGGAGCGCAGCGTCTCGGCCGCGCTCGACGCCGCGACCTGCAGGCGGATACCGGCGAGCTGGTCGTCCTCGAGGTCGCCCATCAGGTCGGTGCCGAAGCCGACGCGGACGCCGGCGGCGTGCGCGAGGCGCACCGCATCCTGGCCCTTCTCCAGGACGACCGCGTTCTTCGCGAGTGAGGTCTCATTCAGACCGAGCTCCTCGCCCCGACGGTCCATGGCGTCGTACGCGGCGAGCGTCGGCACGAGGAACGCGCCCGCCTCCGCCATCATTTCGGCTGTCGTCTGATCGATCAGGTTGCCGTGCTCGATCGACCGGATGCCGGCGGCGACGGCGTGCTGCACCGCCTCGGAGGAGTAGGCGTGCGCGCACACGTAGCTGCCGCGGCGGGTGGCCTCATCGACCACCGCGCGCAACTCCTCTGAGGAGTACTGCGGATTGCGGATCGGGTCGACCAGCGAGAACACGCCACCGGATGCCATCACCTTGATGGCGTGCGCGCCGGTGCGCATCCGGTTCCGCACGGCCAGGCGCAGGTTGTCCACGCCGTCGACGATCTCGCACATGTGCCCGTGCGAGAAGCACACGTCCACGTGCGCGGATCGCGGGTCGCCGTGGCCACCGGTCTGACTGAGTGCCGGACCAGTGAAGTGGTAGCGAGGGGAGGGGAAGAGATCGGCATCCACCGCCTGTGCCAGGCCGATGTCCCCGCCGGCGACGTCGCGTACGGTGGTGAACCCGCGCTGCAGCGCGCGGGTCAGGCGACGAGCGCCGTTGATCGCGGTGAAGCTGAGGGGGCCTCGTTCGTTCTCGAGGCCGTCCATGCTGGTCGCATAGGCGTGGAAGTGGGCATCGATCAGGCCGGGGATCAGCCAGCGGCCGGAAGCGTCCAGCCTTTCGGCATCCGCGTCCGCCTCCGCGGCGGAGACGACCCGCCCGTCGACGATGTGCACATCGCGGGCCGTGAAGCCCGCGCCGTCCCAGACCTGGGCGCCGGTGATGATGAGCGATCCTGTGCGCATGGGTTACTCCTCAGACAAGTCAGCGAAGGCTGAATCCGGACGGGAGCGGGTCGCCCTCGTCGAGTTCGAACGTCGATGTGCCGACGCGGTGCGCGATCCCGCTGACCTCGGGGATCACGCCGCGGCCCGTGCGATCGGCGATCCGCGCCAGGAAGCGCGTGCCGATGATCGAGTCGTGTGTGAGCACCTCACCGTCGGCGAGCTCGCCGGTCGCCGCGAGCAGCGCGACGCGGGCGGCGGTGCCGGAGCCGCACGGGCTGCGGTCCACCTCGCCGTCGGCGAAGACGGTGACGTTGCGCTGGTGCGGACCCTCCGCGGTGCGGCCGAGGTCGTCGAACAGGATGGTGCCGTAGACGCCGCTGAGGCGGGAGTCCTCCAGCTGCGCGGACGGATGCTCGTTGAGCGCCCACTTGATCTCGCGGCCGATCGCGATGAGGTCGGCGGTGTGCTCGGGGGTCACCTCGAGGCCGACGGCGGATGCCGGGAGCGTGGCGTACACGGCGCCGCCGAAGACCAGATCGACGACGACCTCTCCGCGGGAGGTCGTCAGGGCGATGCCGCGTTCGAGCACGCGCGATTCGACGTTGCGGAACACGATGTCCTCGATGCGTCCGCCGCTCCGGCGCACGCGCGCCTGGACACGGCCGCTGGGCACGTCGATGGTCACGACGGTCTCGCCGTCGGGATCGGAGGGCACGCGACCCGTCCGCACCGCCCACGCGCCGAGGGCGATCGTGCCGTGCCCGCATGCCGTGGAGAAGCCGTCCTTGTGCCAGAACAGCACGCCGAAGTCGGCGCCCTCATCGTCGCCGGGGGTGATGAACCCGCCGTACATGTCGTCATGCCCGCGCGGCTCCAGGCAGAGGAAGCGGCGGATGCCGTCGGCTTCGCCGGTGATCGCTTCGACGCGGCGTTCCGCGACGGTCGCGCCGTGCGTCGGCACGTTCTCCACGATGCGGAACGGCTCGCCTGCCGTGTGCCAGTCCTCGGTGCTCCAGTGCATTCGGGGTCCTCTCGGGATTCGGGTCGGCCGGCTCAGACTGCCAGGCGGGCGACGGCGAGGTCCTGCCAGCCCATGCCGCAGGTCTTCACGATGCGCGGCCGGTCGGTCGCCGGAGCGACGGCACCGGTGAACAGGTCGTGCATGGTGACCAGATCGCCTTCGCTCAGTGCGCCCGCCTCGATGGCACGGATCACGTCGCCGGCCTCCGAGGTCGCGACGCGCAGGCTCTCGACGACGACCTGCGAGCGTCCGACCAGTGCGGGGTCGAGCTCGGCCTTCTGCGGCTCGTGCGATCCGATCGCGACGATGGTCGCGTCGTCGCGCACGACGTCGGAGGGGAAGAGGGGGTCGGATGCCGTGGTCGCGCACACGATCAGGTCGGCGGTGCGCACGGCATCCGTGGTTCCGACGGTGATGTCGGCATCGGGGGCGAACGCGCGGGCCTCCTCCACGGCTGCCGCCGCGCGACCGGGGTCGCGGCCGATCAGGCGGACGGTGCGCAGCGGGCGGATGGCCTGGAGTGCCTCGACGTGACGCACGGCCTGCGGGCCGGTGCCGAAGATGACCGCGTCGCCGGCATCCGGCTGGGCGAGCAGGTCGACGCTCGCGATGGAGACCGCGGGCGTGCGCAGGCTGGTGAGGGCGGTGCCGTCGAGGATCGCGGTCGGCGCGAGGGTGGTGCCGTCGAGCAGGATGTAGACCGCCTGGATGCGCTCGAGGCCGAGTGCGGGATTGCCGGGGGCGACCGTGGCGAACTTCTGGCCGACGGCGCCGTCGACGGCAGCGGGCATGAGCAGCAGCTGCCCGTTGGGCACGTCGAGGATGCCGCGGGGGAGGTCGCCCTCGGGGTCGAAGCCGGCGCGCAGGACGCGCTGAAGCTCGGCGACCGCGGCCGACATGCTGATGCGCTCGGCGATGGACTGAGCGCCTACGAGGGTGAGATCGGCGATGACGTCGGGCATGACTCGAGCCTAGCTCGGTAATATGTCACGCGCTAGTCTGCGGAGTTCTGTGCCTCGATTCGCGCGCAGGCCGGTCCGTATCGTAAGCTGGACGACGGTGACGTGTCCGAGCGGCCGAAGGTGCAACTCTCGAAAAGTTGTGTAGGGTAACCCCCTACCGTGGGTTCAAATCCCACCGTCACCGCCATGAAAGCCCCCGAGAAATCGGGGGTTTTCGCGTCTCGGGCGATCGCGTGGTGCATTCATGGTGCAGGTTTCGTTGGCCTACATGGACGCCCGCGGGCGTCACCCTGTACGACTCCACGCCCGCGTTCATCGCCGATGGCCCCGGGATCATCGGCGGCTTCAACATCCCGCGCAGTTCCGTGTCGACACGGTCCGAGAGAACACGACACGCGGGCTGGACAACGCAGACGCCTCCTCGCCGTGAGCGGTGACCTCGGGCATCCTCCGCTCTGCTGCCAGTAGCCTGATCAGGAGTCGCGGATCGCCGTCGCGACCTGAATGGTTGAGAGGATGCGCGTGGGCCACTACGACCTCAACAGGATGGGTTGGCAGCAGTTCGAGCATATGGTGCAGGCGCTCGCGAAGCTCGAGCTCGGCAACGGTGTGCGACCGTTCGGGTCAGGTCAAGACGGGCAACGAGACGCGACCTTCGAGGGCCGTGTCACGTTCCCTTTAGGTGCTGCCGCGCCGTGGGACGGGTACGGCGTCATTCAGATGAAGCACAACGAAAAGCCTGTCAGCACGACCATTGACGGCAAGTGGTTCCTCAGTGAGGTGCGCGGGGAACTGAAGGGTTGGCTCGCGAAGAAGCGAATTGGCGCCAAGGTGCCCAAGTACCTTCTGTTCGCGACGAACGTCTCCCTCTCGGGGACGGCGGAAACAGGCGGGAAAGACCAGTTCGATTCCACGATGGAAGCCGCCGCGAAGGAGTTAGGCCTCGAGGGGTGGTTCGTCTGGGACTACAACGAGATTCGAACGATGCTCGACATCCACACGGCAGTGCGCCAGCGATACCTCGAAGCGATCGTCACCGGAGATTACCTGGCGCAGATGGAAGCTCTGCTTCCACGAGCGACAGCACTGGAAGTTGATCGTCTCGCCCATCATGCCGTTGCCGAGCTAGTAACGCGTCAGTGGGTGAGAACGGGAGACGCCGGCTATGACGACGCCTCCAAAGTCGCGCTTGCGGACATCGCTATCGACCTCCCGTGTCGCCCGACGTCGAGAGTGCTCGCCACGCATGAACGCCGCCAGATGGCTGCCCGGACGACGATCGTGCTGGGCGACCACGTTTTGACGACCGGCAGCGGTGGCCAAGGTCCACGCGGCGTCGTCCTGGTTGGAGGTCCCGGCCAGGGGAAGAGCACCATCGCGCAGGTCATCGCTCATGCTTATCGAGTAGCGTTCCTCCAGGACACGGAAATCGAGAGATACGGCAAGAACGCGGCGACAGCATTTACGGGGCTGCGCGACAGGTTGCGGTCCGCGGGGATCCCAAACCCCACACGCCGGCGGTGGCCGATTGTTCTGGAACTCGCTAAAGCAGGGACCGCGATCGCCCGCGAAGAGGGAACATTCTCCCTGCTGCGCTATCTCGCAGAAACGATCGTGGTGGAGGGCCGTAGCGCGGATCCCTCCGCGCTACTGGACTGGATGCGATCGTGGCCGGTGTGCCTCGTTCTGGACGGTCTCGACGAAGTGCCTGATGCGAAGGTTCGTGCTCGTCTCATGGACGCGATCAGTGCTCTGGTCACGGAACTCAGCGCGCGCGAGGTGGACCTTCTCGTCGTCGCAACGACCCGACCCCGGGGGTACAGAGGTGAGTTCGATGATGCGTTGCCGTGTTCCCAGCTGGAGCTTCTCGAGCTCACTGAGGACGAGGCACTGAGCTACTCCGAAGCGTTAACGCACGTACGTGCCTGGAACGACCCGGACCTCGCCAAGCAAATCACCGAGCGCCTTCTTTCCGCAGTGCATGAACGCGTCACTCAGAGGCTGATGACGACCCCTCTGCAAGTGACCATCATGACGGCGCTTGCAGAGGATGCAGTTGACCTTCCCAGCGACCGATTCGAGCTCTTCAACCGTTATTACCGTGTCGTGTACGAGCGTGAGCTCAGCAAGAGCGAGGCGTTCTCTGAGCTGCGCTCACTCAGACAGCACATCGACCACCTGCATGAACAAGCCGGGCTCAAGCTGCAGTCGCGCACCGAGCAGCCCGGGAAATCGGACGCGATGCTCACGAAGACGGAAATAAGTCGCATTCTGCAAAGGCGTCTCAGCGGAGCGGGGTTCGATCCGGCAGAGTCGGAGACGCTGTCGGATCGAGTTCTGAAACTCTCGACCGAGCGGGTAGTCATGTTGGTGTCGCGGCGACCGTCGAAGTATGAGTTTGAGGTTCGCTCTCTGCAGGAGTACATGGCTGCTCGCGCACTCACGGAAGACGATGATGAGGCAGTGCTTCGCGAGCTACAACAACTTCTTCCCGCGACCCACTGGCGAAATTCGTGGCTCCTAGCCGCCGGAAGGCTACTCAAGCAACGCGAACGCCTGGCGCCCGCCCTTGTGAAGATCGTCACTGACTACGACGCGGCTGTGGCGGAGACGCCAGTCACGCGGTTGGGGGCCTCGTTGGCGGGTGAGCTCTATCTGGACAACCTCGGTATGGAGTTCCCCGCCGTGCGCCGCGCTCTGCTGGAGTGCGCGATGGGTCAGTTCGCTGACACTGCCCCTGAGGTACCGCGGCCCCTGATCGACCTAATGGACATGGTCGTCGCGCAAGGAGGTCGAGAGCAGGATTTGGCGCTCTCTTCGCTTCACGAACTCGCGCGTGCGAACATGTCATGTCTTGCGGCGAACTACCTGCATGATCGCTCTTCAGGCATGGATCCCGTCGCGAAGCAGGCCCGATCGACTTTCACCGAGGGCCGCCGGCACGTCCGACCCGAAACGCGCAGTGGGCGAGACCGTGCGCAGCTCCTCGCCCGGCACCTCAGTCAGATTGACGATGCCTCCCCACAGGGGCTGGTTCTCGCGGAACGTCTGCACGAAGATGCCGTTTCCACGGCTCGGCCTCGCGAGGCGGGTGCGTCATACGGAGTGTTCCTTGCGCTCGAAGCGTCAGCAGCGCGGGCGATGTTGGCGGTCGCTGTCTCTCAGCTTGCCAGGAGCCATCCCGACGTCGCAGCTTTCGGGGTTGAACTTCTGCGCACGCACGCGACCCGCTACGCACGCGGTCTCGCCTTCGAGGGATAGTTGCATCACTGGTCTCGAATGGGGAGCCGTGCCGTCACCTTCCGTTCAACGAGAGATGCCAAGGGTCGATTCGGGTAGTGCTGATTGACCAGTAATAGATGTTGTGTCCGCTTGGCGCATGGCTGGATATGTATGGCGGATGACGTGCGCGCCGATAGTGCGGATAACTCTGAATATCGGCGGTTAGGTCAACACCCCTTGAAGTGAGATGGGGCTGAGTCTGAGCTTAACGCGTTGAGTGCACGAATACGAGTGGATCTCGCGTTTCGCCACGTAAACGGCTGTTCTACGCCTCGTCAGATCTCTTGCGATATCAGCCCAGGCGGGGGATCCTGATGGGGCCAGCGACGTGGGCCCACGCTCGTCTGGCATCTGGGGACCGAGGCCAGGGGAGGCCTCACGCGGGATGCCGATGCTCGGCACCCCCCGGCCGCTCGCGGCATCCCGCACACCCGGATCTCAGCGCTGAATGTCGGTATCGGGTGAGATCATCGTCGGCATGGCAAAGCGACGGGAACGTACCTTCCTCCGGGCCTTGATGGTGCTCGCCCTTCTCGTGGGCGCGAGCCTGATCGTGTACATGGCTCTTACCGCGAACGGGTCGGTCCTCGTCATCGGTCTCGTGGTCGTGGAGTCGCTCCTGTGGATGTTCCCGGTATACGTCGCCGTCACGACCCTGCGAGCGGATCGCCAGCGCAACGGCGTGTGATGACGTCGTCCAGAGCCGTCCGGATCACCGAGATCTGCTTGTGCACGCGGACTGGGTGGACGCGGGTCATCTACGAGTATGAGCAACAGCTCATTCGCCGTCCAGGAGCTGTAATCGTTAAGGGCGGGAGTATCCGAGTCCGTGGCCGCAACGAAACAGGGGTGCCTCGGTGTCGAAGGGGACGTCGGGGCGGCTGGCTTCTACAGCGGCCATGGTCCGGGGTAGATCGAAAGGCAAGTGTCCTTGGGGCTCCGCCTGGCCGAAGAGCACGTCGAGGAGGGCCCGGTCGCCGACGCCGTAGTTGGCGATGATCGAAGCTGCAGCATCGACGAGGGGGGTGAGTATCGCCGGCCTGTCCAGGAAGATATCGAGCACGGTGGGGACCTGGGCGGTGAGTGCGTGTAGGTGGTTGATCTGTTCGTCGCTGAAGTCGAGGGATCCGGCATGGAAGAAGTTCTCGAACACGGTGGCGCGCTGCTCGTAGGGGGCGTGGGTGCGCACGATAGCGACGTCCGCCTCCTCGGGGGAACCGACGATCTCGGCGTACTCGGCGGCGATCGTCGGCTCGATGCCTTCGATGTAGATCCGCGCGCCACGGGTGAGCGGCAGGGTCGCGGATCCGTCCTCGGTAGTCTGGTTGGTGAGGAGGGTCAGCGATGCGCGCTGTGCGGCGACACCGGCTGCCACGAATTCAGGGTTACCGACGATTCGCGCCGCCGTGTCGACGTCCACGAACCGGCGCTCGTCGAAGAGGCCCAGCATGAACTTCTCCCGCAACAGACGCCGGACCGAGATGTCGATGCGGTCTTCGGAGATCTCTCCGTCGTTGACGAGTGAGACGAGCAGGTCCGGGGTGGCTTCGCCGCCGAACTGGTCGCAGCCGGCGTCGATGATCTTCTTCATCCGCTCCCGCGGTGAGAGGTGTTCCACACCCCAGGCGCGGGCGGGGAAGACCTGTCCGAGGATCTCGGTGTCGTTCACGAGCGTCCAGTCGGTGCAGACGACTCCGTCGAACCCGTACCGTTCGCGGAGCAGGCCCGTGATCACGGACCGGTTGAACCCGAACCCGAGCTCCTCGTAAGCGGTACCGATAGGCATCCCGTAGTAGGGCATGATCTGGCGCACACCCGCGTCGAATGCGGCCTCGAACGGCTTCAGGTGCAGTTCGAACTGCCCGCCTGGGTAGACCTGCTCGCGCCCATAGTCGAAGTGCGGATCCTCGCCGTCTTTCTGCGGGCCGCCGCCGGGGAAGTGCTTGGCCATGGTCGACACGGAGTCGATGCCGAACTGTTCGCCCTGGAACCCGCGGATGTAGGCGCGGGCGAGTGCGCTGGTGAGCTCGACGTCTTCCCCGAACGTTTGCACGGCGCGGGCCCACCGCGGATCGGTCGCGAGATCGATCTGAGGGTGCAGCGCCACGCGGATCCCGACCGCTGTGTACTCCTGCCGCGCGATCTGTGCGAACGCTTCCACTGTCGCAGGGTCACGAGTCGCGGCCAGGCCGAGGGGTTCTGGCCAGACAGAGAACGCTCCTGCACTCAACCCTGCCAGCGGGTTGTCGCTGTAGGAGTGGCGTGGGTCGGTGGAGATCGTCACCGGGATACCCAGCCGGGTGGTCTGCGCGAGCTCCTGCAGACGGTTGTGCCATTCGGCCAGGGTCGTGGCGGAGGTCGCGGCGGAGAGGATGTTGAAATGCGTCAGCTGCCGCTTCACGATGTACTCGTGTGTCGACGGGATCGCGAAGGTCGCATCCCCGTCGGACAGGGTCCCGTCGTCGTTCATCGCGATGATCGGGTGGAACATGAGTCCCGCCTTCTCCGCGAGCGTCATCTGCGAAAGGAGGTTCTCGACGCGCGTGTCGATTGGCAGCGATCGGTCCAGATACTGACGGTCGAGTTGCGTGGTGGGCGGGGTCGTTGGCTGAGCGTCCAAGACGGTTTCTCCCTGTGGCTGATAAGTCGGAGGTGGGTGTGAGTCAGCGCTGGCGCGTGATCTCGAACGGGCTGAGCTCGGTGGTGTCCAGGTGCTGATCGAACCGTGCGAGCATCTCGGGGGCGGCGTCGAGCTTTCCGGGGAGGAACACCTGCGATTCGGGTGTGTATTCGTCGTTCAACCGAAGCCGCAGATATCGCCCGGCGCCGCCGATGTATTCGTCGTCGTCTTCCGCTGCCTGTTCCACCTCGCGGCGCGCGCCGCGGGCGATGAACGGATCGATCGCTGTGAGCGCGTTCAAGGCTTCCAGCCGCACGCCGAACGGTTGCGTGACTGCCGCGTAGGCTGCGAGGTCGGACGCGTCGGACCGTCCGGCGACGATGAGCAGTTCGGCCAACGGCATCCGCACGAACGGGTCGGACTCCACTGCCCTGCGCTCGTCGACGCCCTGCAGCACGCTGTCATCGAGGCGGTCAGGGCCGAGGGCGAGCAACCCGATCGCGCCCCATCGGCGCACGATGGGGTCGTCATCGCCGAGCGCACTTAGGAACCGTGACGTGTGGGCGGGATCGAGATCGGGGACCAGGTCCGCGACCTCGAAGACGCGCGCGAACGGGTAGAACGCGTCGTCCCCTGCCCGGTCGATCCCTTCGGCCTCGGCCCCCTCGGGGATGAACCCGTTGTCACGAACCCGGATCATGTGCGCGCGGAGTACGTCACGAAGCCGCCGCTCCACCTCGGCGTGCTCGACGGAACCGGCGAGGTTGTGGACTTCGTCCGGATCGGTCGCGGTGTCATAGAGCTCGATACCCGCCTTCGGCAGCCAAAACGCGGACTGTGCGCCGTTGAGGGTGCCGTCCTGCCAGGCGTGTTCCCACGCCTTGTAGCCGGCGGCCATCCACGCGAAACCCTGGTGCTGACCCAGGGGGCGGTGTGGCAGGTAGTTGCGGATGTACCGGTAGCGGCGGTCACGGACTGTGCGGATCATGTCGTAACGCTCATCCATTCGGTTGCGCATGCTGAACGCGTAGCCGCTGGGCTCCTGCTCGAGGAGGCTGCACTCGTGCATGGAGGAAGGAACAGCTCCACCGCCGAGCGCGATGATCGTGGGTGCGAGAGCGACCGTCGACACGGCGGTGTCGATGCGGCTCGGCTGTGCGGGCAGGCGGCCCGAGAACGCGGCCGGCGCGCTGATGATGAAGGGGACGTGCACTCCCTCGTCATACAGGTACCGCTTCGATCGCGGATTCACTCCGCCGTGGTCGGAGGTCTGGATCACGATGGTCGAATCCGCGAGCCCGTCTTCCTCCAGCTCTCGAAGAAGCTGTGCCACGTACCGGTCCATCTTCGCGATGTGCCGGTAATAGTGGGCGAGGTCCTCACGGATCGCCGCCGTGTCGGGCAGGTACTCGGGCACCCGCACGTCGTCGGGGTCGACGATGAATGGCATCCGGCGGAACACCGCGCCCTCGTGCGTGCCATCGAAGTTGAACACGGAGACGAACGGTGCCCCGGCGGGACGGTTTCTCCAATGGGCGGTTGGTGTGCACTCGTCCCAGATGCTGTCGGGGATCTCCGCGTTGTAGTCCGTCTTCAGATTGTTGGTGCAGTAGTAGCCCTGCTCACGCAGCACCTCGGGGTAGGTACACATGTCCTCCGGCCAGGCCGCCAGCGCACGTTGCTGATTGGCCGGAGCATGACTTTCCGGGTAGCGTCCCGTGATCAGCGAGAACCGTGACGGGGCGCACACCGGTGCCGTGCTGTACGCGTTCTCGTAGAGCACGCCGCGGGCGGCGAGAGCGTCGATGGCCGGCGTCATCGCGTGCGGATCGCCGTAACAGCCGAAGCGTGGCGGGCAGTCCTCGCTAACAATCACCAGGATGTTTGGGCGGTCCATGGCAGAAATCTGGGTGGGTGTCATCATCAACTGTTCTCCTCGGGTGTCGGAAGGCTGACCGCGGTCGTGTCGGCGGTCGCAGCCACCGTCATCGCATCCTTGGCGTACGCACGGTAGAGGAACACCAGAACGAGCGCGCTGGCGAGGGTGAGGACGCCGGCCAGCCAGAGGAACGTCCATCCCAGTCCGAAGAGGGAGACGGTGACCGCCGAACCGAGGTTCCAGACCAGGAACGCGGCGGCTTCGATGACGGAGAACATCACCGCGGCACCGATGCCACGCAACCGCACCGGCGTGATGGCCATGAACACGGAGCGCTGGCTGGTGATGCTGGCCCCCGACGCGAACCCGGCGACACCGAGGAGGATGAGGTAGATCGCGAAGTTCGAGGACTGCATCAATGCGACCGCGATCAACAGCGCCGGGGCGATGAGGCTGGCGGTCTGGAACACGATCACGCGCCCGTACCGGGGCGAGATCCGGTTGAACAGATCGCTGAGGAGACCACCGGCCAGCGTGCCGACCAGGCCACCGATCCCGATCGGTGCCGCGATCGTCGCCGCGAGTTGGATCGAGAATCCCAGTTCCTTCACCAGGAACAGCACGGCCAGTGTGTTCATCAGAAGCCGGGCGCTGAAGAACCTCTCGATCGCGAGGACCGTGAACGACGGGATCCGGAACAGCTTGCCGAGATCTGCGACGAGGTTCTCACGAGAACGACGCGGCATCACAACGGCCTGACGGCGGTCGCTGGCCCCGATCCCGGGGTCTGTGAACGCCACGACCAGCAAGATCGTGATCACGGCGGCAAAACCGCCCGCAAGGTAGAACGCGATCCGCCAGCCATCCGTGACGGCCGCGAGCTGCCCGATCAGCGGTCCCACCACGGCGGACGTCAACGAGATGATCGCCCACGTGAACCCGTTCGCCCGGCCCCGGCTGCTCTCGCTGAACAGGTCTGCCGTGATCGCGGTCACCAGCGGCAGCGCCGCGGAGGTGAATACGGCCGCGATGCACCACAGCACCAACAGGCTGGTGAGGTCTTGGGCGAGGCCCGTCGCCGCGGTCATCACCGCGACCAGTGCGGTGGTGATGACGAGCGTCCACTTGCGGTTGGTCCTGCTCGCCACCAGGCTCCACACCGGTCCGAAGACGATCGCGATGCCCTTGCTGATCGCGACGAGGACGCCAACGATGCCGACAGGAAGGGAGAGGGCAGCAATGATGACCGGCGACAACGTGCTGAGGAAGCTCGTCTCACCAGAATCCGCCCACAGCGTTCCAGTGAGCAGGGTCAGCTTGCCCCACCTTCTCGGAACCTTGCGCCCCTCCGGGACGAGAGCAGTCGCGGACGCGGCCTCAGCCGAATTCTTACTCGTGTAAGACATGATTCGCACCTTTGCGGAAGAGAAGAAGATTTGTCGGGTGGCACTCGTGTCTGACACGAGTAAGATGACTGTGCCACGACCCTTCGAGGTTGTCAACACGAAGACGGAGCCCTGCTGATGGAACGAGACCTGCCCGTCGCGACAAGCGACCGTCCGACCAGCAGCGACGTCGCGCGGCTCGCCGGCGTGTCACGCGCGTCCGTGTCGTACGTGGTCAACGGTCGCAGCGACCAAGTGAGCACGGAGACTCGCGATCGTATCCTCGCTGCAATCGACGAGATCGGGTACGCGCCTAATGCCGCGGCCCGTTCCCTCCGAGCAGGCCGCAGCGGCACCGTCCTGCTGCCGATGCTCGCTCCCACGAGCTCCGCGACCGATGCACTGACCGAGTCACTCGCCGCCAAGCTGAGACAGATGGGTCTTTCGCTTCTTGTGCACTGTGATCCGTCCGCTCGAGGGCTTGCCGGAGCACGAGTCTGGGCGGAGTTCCGACCGGACGCGATCATCGTCGAAGCATCCCGATGTGACGACCGGGCGGTGCAGCTGCTGGAACGGGCAGGAACCGCTGTCGTCACGATCGGAACATCCGGGCAGAAGGGCGATGTTGCGTTCAGCGATGTGGCCGTCGCTGCTGAAGCCGCCCGCTATCTGGTCGAGCGAGGACATCGCCGGCTTGCCTGCCTTATCCCGACTGGTGCGCTCCACGGTCTTGGACAGCGACGGTTTGCCGCGTTCGCCGACGTCGCACGGACGAAGGGCGTCACAGCTGAGCCTTTCGAATGCGCCTACGATGCGGACGAGATGCGCACTGTCGTTGGCGGATGGCGTGATGGTGGAGTCCCGGACGCGGTGTACGGGTACAACGATGACTTCGCCGTGATCCTGATTCAAGCGCTGAATGCACACGCTCTCCGTGTGCCCGGTGACATCGCTGTGATTGGATCGGGCGACTTTCAGATCAGTAGGCATTTCACCCCCCGGATCACTTCTACGTACACGTCCCACGAAGAGGTCGCGGAGAGTCTGGCCACAGCGGTCCAACGTACGTTGGCCGGAGAAGTGTTCTCCATAGATCCGACGCCCGCCCACGTCGCCGTTCGGGAGTCGGCCTGACATCGGGTCATGTCTTCCCGAGAAGGGCCCCGCCGGGGGCGTGTAACGAACGGAAGGCGAGTTCACGCTGGACCGCCTGTCGTGAGGTGGTTAGAGGGGACCGTTGACGAGCTTGTGTGTGGGTGCGAGGTTCGACAATGGGAAGACGAAGAAGAAACTCCAGGCGAGGAAGACGGATCTCATGGGTGAATTGACCTCCTGCGGTCCCGACTGCGCGTGCGGTGCGCCGCCGCGCGATGTGCTGGCCGGCGGGCGCGCGGCGCTTCCGCTGCTCGGCGTGAGGGAGGCGGGCGGGGGAGCCGCGGCGGGCAGGCACGCGATCGCGCAGGCGCGGATCCCTGCCGGATCCTTCGTCATGGGCGACTCCTCGGGCGACGAGAACCGGGGCGACGGCGAGACGCCCCTGCACCGGGTCGTGCTCGAGGGCTTCGAGATCGACGCGACCACCGTCACCAACGCCGATTTCGCCCGCTTCGTCGAGGCCACCGGCTACCGCACCGAAGCGGAGACGTTCGGGTTCTCCGCCGTGTTCCACCTCGCGGTGAGCGCGCCCGAGGACGACGTCATGGGCCCCGCCGCGGGCACCCCGTGGTGGTACGGCGTGCGCGGCGCGGACTGGGCACACCCTGGCGGATCCCGCTCGGATGTGGACGGGCTCGGCGACCACCCCGTGGTGCACGTGAGCTGGAACGACGCCGCGGCCTACTGCGCCTGGGCCGGCCGCCGGCTGCCCACCGAAGCCGAGTGGGAGTACGCCGCCCGTGGTGGGCGGGACGGGGCGAAGTATCCGTGGGGCGACGAGGAGCCGGACGACGGCGGGTGGCGCACGAACATCTGGCAGGGTTCGTTCCCGCGCGAGAACACCCTCGACGATGGCTGGCTGACCACTGCCCCCGTGCGCGCCTTCGCCGCCAACGGGTACGGGCTGTTCCAGCCGGTCGGCAACGTGTGGGAGTGGTGCGCCGACTGGTTCGACCCGCGCGTGTACGAGCGGTCGGCCGAGGCAGCCCCGGCGGGTGGCGCGATCGCGGATCCGCGCGGCCCGTCGCTCGGCGTGGCGCGTGTGCTCCGCGGCGGCAGCTACCTGTGCCACATCTCCTACTGCAACCGCTACCGCAACTCCGCGCGCAGCTCGAACACGCCTGACTCGTCGATGGGCAACGCCGGATTCCGCACCGTCTCGCTCCGAACGGAGAACGCATGAGCACCAGCCGCTTCCCCCGGCGCGTCTACGAACGCGGCCAAGAGCCGGACGCCCGGTTCACGCTCGCGAACGAGCGCACGTTCCTCGCCTGGATCCGCACCTCCCTCGCGCTGCTCGCAGGTGGCGTCGCGCTCGAGGCCCTGGGTCTGGGCATGCACCCGGGGTTCCGGCATGCGGCGTCGATCCTGCTCATCGTGGCGGGGCTGCTGACCCCCGTGCAGGCGTGGCTGGGCTGGATGCGAACCGAACGGTCGCTGCGGGAGTCGACCCCCCTGGGCCCCCCGTGGATCGCGATCCCACTGGTGCTCGTCGTCGTCGCGACCGGCGTGCTCGTGCTCCTCGGGGTGCTGCTGGCGTGACCGGCGATCCCGAACGGGTCTTCGACCCCGGCCTGCAGCCCGAGCGCACCGCGCTCGCGTGGCGGCGCACCGCGCTCGCCCTGACCGGTGGTTCGGTCGTCATCATGCGGATCCTGCCCGGCGTGGTCGGCGCGGTCGGGTTCGTCCTCGGATTCGCGGGGCTGACGCTCGCTCTCGTCGTGCTCGTCGGGTCCCATCGCCGCTACCGACGTCAGCACCGCGCGCTCACCTCGACGGATCAGGCCGTGCTGCGCTCCGGCTGGCCGGTGGCGGCGCTGACCGCCGCGACCCTTCTGCTCGGCGTGGTCTGCCTGCTGTTCGTGCTCGGCCGAGGGTGAGGCGCGCCCGGGCCTGACGGAGACCGCGAACACCCCCGTGCCGTCTTGACGCGAAGAGCGGACCTGCGCACCACGTTCGGCGCCGAGGTAGACGCCGCCTACATCCAGCTCGTGCCCGAGACGGCGCACGGGCGCTCGGTACGCGATGTCCGTTGACAGGTCGATCACCGGTATCTGAACAGGGGCGAGTCGAGCATCGATCCACGAATCGGGGCGGCGTTGAGCGGCAAGCAGGGCAGAATCGGTGAGATGCAGGATATGCCGGTGAAGAGCCCACTGCGTCGATTCAGGGTGGCGCATGAACGTGAGATCATTCGTGCTCTTCGCGAGCGCGGATGCTCGGGCACAAATCGGCGAAGGACACGCTCGATACTTATGCGGCGCTGTTCCCAGATGACCTGGACAACGTGACCGTGGCGCTGAGTGCACAGCGCTTGGCGCAGCTCGAGATGCGCTAGGTCGCCGCAGGTGGGTGGGCCGAGACCTCTGCGTGTCCCTCGGACACAAGCCGTGATGGACTACGGCTTTGGCATGGGGCATTCGGCCTATGGTTGGGAGCCAGCGCCAGCGCCAGCTCCTAACCAAGACTGGGTCGGCGCATCGGCAAGCCTTCGTCGGGCGGCACGCGCACCTGAGCGCATGCCAGGATACGAACATGACGCAGAAGAACAAGCCCTCGACGCAGAGGACCTGGTTTGTCGCTGACGCGCCGCTCTCGGACGCCGACCGGGATGCCTTCGGGCATCCGGACGTCGCCAACAACTTGCTGACCATGCTCCGCGAACCGCAGCGAGGTCGGAGAATGATTGGCCTCCTCGGGTCGTTCGGCGTCGGAAAGAGTAGCGTCGTAGAACTCCTCGGCAACCTCCTTGCGGGCGACCGCGAGTTCTCCTTGATACGAGTGTCCGCGGAACGCCATGAGATCGAGAATTTCCACAGGTCGTTCGTCTTTTCGGTGGCAGAGGCGATTGTGGAACGCGAGCTCGCCACTCGGAGCCAGGTCGAGCAGGTGATATCGCGCCTGGAGTACTCCACAACTCAAAGCTGGTCAGACTTCCGCCTGTCAGCTGTGGGGCGCTTGATAACCCGCTTGGGAAGCCGGCTTCGGAGCAAGCTAGGCAAGGTCCTAATGGTGGTGGGCGGCGTGTTGATCATTGCAACCCTTATCCTCCTCGGGACCGGCTTCTTCGCAACCGACACGGCCTCTCGAGTGATGGCGTGGATCGCCGCATCCATCGGCAGCATCGCGACGACTCTCACCGCGGTTCCCCTCATCGGCCTCATTCAACACGCGGCCAAGCAGGCGGAGCCGTTCAAACCAGGTCAGAGCACATCGATGCGGCCGCGCGCAGAAGCAGCCGACGAATACGAGCGAGTGTTCGCCAGTCTTGTGCAACTAGTCAAGTCTCGTCTTGTTATCGCAGTCGACGACGTGGACCGGCTCGACCAGCGAGAAATTCTCCCCGCACTAAACGCCATCCGGAGTTTCCAGCTCACGGTACCGGCAGCCAAGCAGCCAACCTTCATCGTGTCGCTCGATGACACCATCATTGCCCCGGCGCTCGTCGCCCAGCGCAAAGAGCAGGGAACTGTGGATCCGGAAAATGCGGATCTGCTTATCGACGAATATCTCAACAGGCTCTTCACCCTGCGACAGACCATGCCACTGCATGCGAAACGGGATCTGAGGTCCTATGCGCGCGACCTCCTGGTATCAACAGGACACCGCGGGGCTGAGAAACTTGGCACAAGCCTGGAGACGGTTCTCAACATTCTCATTCATGACGAAGTGCAGTCTCCGCGGCACGTCATCCGGCTGCTGAACGCTTTCTTCGCCGACTACCGGCTAGCGATTCAACGTGAAAAGGTCGCCAGTGGCAAGCGCGCAATCAGTTCGGGCCTGATCACCTCGGCACCCGCGGTGCTAGCTCGAATGACCGTATTGAAGAACGACTTTCCGACGTTCTTCGGCGCGCTCGTTGTCGATACACGGCTTCTCAGCGACGTGGAGAACGACGTCCGCGGCGCTCTCGACGAGAAAGACAGCTGGGAAATCATCACGAAGGCTGGATTTCTCCCAGATTCAAGTGCGTATGCGTCGTTGAAGCGATTTATCGGGCGCACTGCGACCTGGACTGAGAACATCGATGATCTCCTTCCGTTCCTTTACCTCGGCCAGGACAGCGTCGAGCGTTCGATGGGAAGCGCGGACGCGCGACGTGCGCTTTCGACGCTGTCCAACCGGCAAATAGCGGACTTCAGCCAGCTGCTCACTGACGCGACCGCAGCTTCTGAGGAGCGCCGAGAGGCCTACATCGAGTCCATCGTGGACGCCACTCGATCGCTCGAAGGACTCGAACTCGCGAATGCCCTCGCAACCATCGCCGAAAATGCGACCCAGGCGAGCGAGCTGAGCACGAGCATCGCGGATGTCTTCGCGGACGGACTCTTCCGAACTCCCAGCACAAACCTCTCGACAGAGGGGCTCGCGATCCTCTTGGACGTCGTCTCCAGTAATCAGCACCGCGAGGTCATAGCTGATGCGCTCGCCCTTATCCCTGATGATGAAGACCAGCGAGGCGAGTGGATTAGTTCAGTGCTGGACCATGACCAGAAGATCGCGGCTCATACCGTGGCAATAGGGAAAGTTCGGCAGTCGCTTCAACAGGCGATCGGGCGCGCTGTCGAGGAGGGCAGCCTCACCGATCTCGAGGAATACGCGTCACGGCTGCGAGGCGACTCTGACGTCGCGATGGCCGAGACTCTCCTCTCGTCCACGCTCCGAGCGGTATCGCAGTCGGACGACGACCTCACGGACGCCTTCGCCAAGAACGCTCCCGCAGCCGCTGCCGCGCTAGGCAAACACGTGCTCTCTGACGCAATGCGGAAGGCGGTTACCGCCGCCATCGGCGGCGGTGCCACGACGAACGGCGCTCTGGCGGCACTCCGAATCATCGAAGAAGTGGACGTCAGCGACCCACAACAACTCGCTGACTTGGCCCACGCCTACGTGCGAAGCGCCACAGTTTCCACTCGCGACGCTCTCGCTGACGGGTTCGAGGCCGCTCACCTCCGCACTGCGGAATGGCTCCTTGCGGCAGCGCTGCGCCATGCCCCCGCCTTCGCCTCTCACTGGGGGGCTCAGAAGAAGCTCCCCATTCCGAGACAGATCGCGGAAGTGCTCGCGCTGAGCATCGACGCGTGGAACACGATTTACGCCGGTTCCAACTCGATCGTCGCAGAACTTCTCGAAACCCGACCACAAGATGCGACCCCGGTCGTGATCAGTGCAGCCCGTTTGTTGTCCACAGCGACGGAAGAGGTCGATGAGGATGAACAGGCTCTGCTCGAGTGCATCGTCACTTACACGGACGGACTGACAGAGGAAGCGCTGACGCCAATAAAGGCTGCGCTGCGCGCAGCACTTGCCATCACCAGCGACGATGATCTTCGCGCCCAAGTCATCGCACTTCTCCCGCATGTTCGGGACAGTTCGTCATGGGGGCCTTGGCTTGAGCCGCTCACAGTCGACGCCGCTAGCGCAGGTACCCAGACTCTCACAACCTGCGAAGCCTCAGCAGCCGTCGTGCTAGCGGCCGCCCCGGCGGAGCCAACTGCCACCGCTACGGCAGCCGTCTTCGATCTCGTTCGTAACCGGATGATTCCTTATCGGCACAATGCGCTGGCAGTCCATGTTGTCGGCAACTACCCATGGCCAGAGGGCTATCGGGCGCAGGCACTCGAACTGATCGCGCCGATTCTCGGCGAGGGCGAAGACGCGGCCCTCGAAGCGGTGTTCGCACAACTCGGCAAGGCAGAACGTGGCGAGCTTAGCGCTGCAACAGTGGTGCAGTTCCGAGCCGTAGGAACAAGTCGACTGGAGGATGCGGCAACTGCGCAGGTGATCCGCCACCTGCCCTTCGACGAAGCTTTTGACACAGCATTGAGCCTCGGAGAATACGGGCAAACACTTCTGCTTGAGGCACTCAACGCTGCGCCGGCAGAAGAAGTATCTGCCTTCATCGAGGAGGTTCCCGGTGCGTGGGTGAACAGGCCGTCCTCGATTCCCTCGGCCGTATCCCTTCTCGCCACCATCGCGAAGCTGAACGAGCGCGCATATGTCGAGGCGGTGACAGAGCTTGTCAGGGACTTCACGTCAAACGACGACTTCGTCGTCGTTCCGGAGCGGCTCGGGGAGATCGTCCAAGCCTGCGAGGCAAGTGTCCAGCCAGTGGCGGAGGCGATCAAATCGAACCTTGACGGCGCAGCGCATGAAGTGCGGATCGCAGCAAGGCTCCTGCCCGCGGTCGGCACATCGCCTTCGTTGGACAAAGCACTCGCTGACGCCAGCGCCGGCGCGATCGTGCGGTGGAGTCGTGAGCAACTTGATCGGGAAGTCTCAGTGCACATAGCCGAGGCGGTCAGGTCAGGGCGCATCGCGAGGTCAGCGGCGCTCGAGGCCATCGGCCCCCGAGGGCCGCGGAAGGAACCCGCGAAGGCGATCTATCTCAGCGTTCGCTCCGTCCTCGGTGGGCCGTGATCGTCCCCCAAGACCATGGCCCCGGGCCTGACCGGATCACCAACACTGTTGTCTTTTCACGCGCGCAACAGCCGGACGCGTCATTGAGTGAGGATACGGTGACGTATTGCGGGACGAAGCCACCGATAAGCGAAGAGAAGATTCGTCGGGATCGGGCGACGTCGACGCCTCCGCGTGGTGCATTTTGGTGCAGGAAGGGTTGTGAGGAGCCGTTCGCAGGTGTGAGCAGAAGTGGCGATTCTCCTCGTAGACGAGTGGATCCAGAATCGGCGTGAGGCGCCTCGCGGGCCGGGCAATGGGTTCAAATCCCACCGTCACCGCCATGATCTGAGGGCTCCTGCGCAAGCAGGGGCCCTCAGCCTTTTCGCTCGGTGTTGCCCGCCGACCACTTCGCCGGAGAAGCACCTTCTGGCGCCCTCATCACGCATCGCCACATCGCTCGGCGAGGGGACCGGCTCACTCCACCCGCGCCGTCTCGTGCCGCGCGTCACGCAGCGGTGAGAACACGACGACGGCCGCAGCGAGTACGAACACGCATGCCGCGATGCCGAAGGTGATGGAGTAGCCCGTGAACGTCGCCAGGCCACCCGCGAGCAGCGCTCCGAAGAAGAAGATGATCCGGTTCATGGTACGGATGGTCGAGTTCATCCGCCCTTGAATGGCATCCGGAGCTGCGGCCTGCCGATAGCCGCTGTCGTTGGCATCCTCGATGCCCATCGACAGTCCGTAGACGAACTGCACGGCCGAGATCACCACCACCGCCACGAACACCGTGCCGAGGGCGTCGGCCGGGATCAGCGCGAGCGCCGCCCACGGGATCACCACCAGCGCCCGCCCCAGCAGGATCGCGCGCCCCGCCCCGAGTCTCGCGCCGAGCACGGGCGCGAACAGGGCTCCGACGAGCCCGCCGATCCCGCCGAAGGCGAGGGCCACGCCGAAGGCCCACGGTGCGACCTTCAGCTCCCGCATCACGTACACGCCGAACAGCGTGGCAGCCAGACTGTTGCCGAGGAACCAGATGTGCACCGAGATCGCCAGGGGACGCAGAGTGCGGTGGCGGTAGGTGTACCGCATGCCCTCGGCGATCTCGTGGCCGATGTGCCGGCCCGGTGCGCGGGGCGGCGGGGAAGCCTCCTGCACGGGGATGCGCGCCTGCAGCACTGCGGCGCACGCAT
>Ga0308158_10001390_pt1 | contig 26360 bp, 23 predicted proteins | sample PhyBR2_FD_201038 | JGI IMG/M metagenome (GOLD analysis project Ga0308158, IMG submission 201038) | Phyllosphere microbial communities from UC Gill Tract Community Farm, Albany, California, United States - DLSLB.R2 | ecosystem: Host-associated > Plants > Phyllosphere > Unclassified | place: USA... | reverse complement strand
TCGGCGCCTACCGGAACCCCGTCATAGCCATATTTCCCAAAGCTTTATAGTTGGTTGCCTCACTCAGAGCTGGTCTCGAGTTGGGCGCCGATCCACATCCGCCACGCTTATAAGCCGCCTTTCACGCTTGCCGAGAACCTCAAGTTGGTTGCGCGCCAAGCGTAGCCGGTCAGGTCCTATTGATGGCAAGCCGGCACCGCAGGAAACACGCAATATCTTGGTGGAAATGGCGGCAATGATGCCAGGGAGGCCGATCAAATCGATAGACTACGCAAATCGCAATCGATCCGAATAATCGATTTGGAGAATGATCGGCTTGGTTCCACAGATGTAACCAACGGTAGCACTCACAACGGTGAGGCGGGCATCAGAGCCGTACGAGGAGAGGTGGTCATGTTCATCAATAAGTTTACCCTTCTGGCGGGAGTAGCTCTGGCTACATTGCCAGCAACGGCGATGGCCCAAACCGCTGCGCCTCAGCAGGATGAGCAGACCCCAGCCCAAGCTGCAATTGAAGCGGGCTCAGACGCCGGCATCCAAGATATCGTTGTTACCGCCCAAAGACGCCCTGAGAGGCTGCAGGATGTGCCAATCAGCGTTACGGCGGTTACCGCCGATGCGCTCGTTTCCCGCGGCCTTAATGATCAGACCCAAATCACTTTGGCAGTACCCAGTCTACAGTTGGGTAAGGAAAATAACTTCACTATTCGCGGCATCGGCACGCTGGCATTTGCCGGCACGATCGACCCGAGTGTTGCCCAGTCGATCGACGACATCAACATTGGAAGGCCTCTTGCTGCACCATCGCTGTTTTACGATGTCTCACAGGTCGAGGTGCTGAACGGGCCACAAGGGCTGCTGTTCGGTAAGAACGCATCGGCTGGCCTAGTGAACATTCGGACAACACAGCCCGAGTTGGGGGTGTATGGTGCGTCATTTAACCTCGAAGCGGATTCGCGCGCACGACCAGGCGATAACGGGCAGGGTGCTATTGCTCGCGCAACACTGAACGCGCCGGTCGGGCAAGACGCTGCCCTGCGGATTGCCACCTTCTATACCTATCAGGACTCGCTGACCCAGCACGTAGGCGGTCAGGCACCCTATGACGACAATCTGCACCAGTACGGCGTTCGTGCGAAGTTCGATTATGTCCCGGCAACGGGTTTCTACCTACGTACGCAAGGAGACTACAGTGAGTCGCATGGCATATCGGGGTACTATGACGGAACCTTTCGCGGTCTTGCCAATCAGAGCGTAAATATAGGTCCACTGGCACAGGATGGTATTATCGCCGGACCGACGAACCTGGTCGCAGCAGCGGATGCCGAAGCATACCGGGATCTGAAAAACGGGGGGGCTCAGGCTACCGTTGGTTACCTGTTCGACAACGGCTGGGGAATCAGCAACATCGTCGGATGGCGGTTCTTCAAGATCGATCAGCAAATCGACGGTGACACGACTAGTCAGAACGCAGCGAACCTCAACCACAACGTCACTCGCTACGATCAATACTCTAACGAGTTGCGCCTTACCCTACCTGAGAAGTCCCGCCTCACCGGCCAAGCTGGACTGTTCTACTTCCATTCGAAAATTGATACGTTTCTCGAGATCGGAGGCAGTAATTTTTTCCCATCTTTCCTGCTTCCGCAATTCCCGTTCTGCGTGGGTGCCGTTGCGCAGCCGGGGTCGCCGCCGAACTGTAACGTATCCAACGACTATTTTCTGGGAATCGACAAGAACTATGCTTTGAAGACCGATAGCTATGCGGGATTCGGACAGCTGACTTATTCCCTCACAGATAAACTGCGCATCATCGGGGGCGCGCGGGTCACGCGAGACGAGATTTCGATTGATCTTCGCCAGAACCAGTTACGCAACTACTTTGCGCCATTCGCGAGTCGGCAGGTCTACAACCAGGATTACTCGAATACCGATTTTAGCTATCGCGTCGGTGGCCAGTACAATCTCACGTCGGCAATCATGGCTTATGCCACCTATGCGAGAGGCTACAAGGGGCCGGGCTTCAACGATGTTGGCATCACGGCCACGTCGGACCTGACGATCCTGCCGGAGACGTCGAAGAGCTTCGAGGCAGGCATCAAAAGCACGTTCTTCGGACGTCGTCTGCTCTTCAACATCAGCGCCTTCCATACGAAGTTCGACAATTACCAGACGCAATCCTTTGATCCTGTCGTGCGGACGTTCATCGTTGCAAACGGCGCGAGCCTGACTAGCAAAGGCATCGAGCTCAACACTACGGTACGAGCGATACGTGGGCTGACAATCAACGGTGCCGCGACGATCCTCGACTCCAAGTTCGACGATTTCCCTGGCGCGCAATGCTTCCCAGGTCAGGCAACACCGAGCTGCGCGACTGGCGGTAGCTTCAACGCCGGCGGTCAACGCGCCCCGTCGGCGCCGAAATTCACATCGACGATCGATGCGACCTACGAGCACGGCATTGGAGAGGGCAATTTCGCTTTCGTCTCAGGCAATTGGTATCACCGCTCTTCGATAAATTTTCTCGTCAATCGCGCACCTGGCGCGGAAGTCGGAGCGATCGATGTTTTCGGTGCCAACTTAGGCGTTCGCGGGACCAACTGGCGGGCCGCTATCTTCTGCAAGAACTGCACCAACAAGGTTTACCCGAATTACATCGACCTCGAATCGGGTGATTCGATCGCCGGTCGGGCTTCGTATGTCCAGACGTTCGGTTACAACTCGGTACGGACCGCCGGTCTTCAACTCGGCTTTAACTTCTAGACCGCCGGGTAGGTCTGATACCTTATTGGAGATTGTGAATGAGCGGTGGAATTAAGCGGGGCATCAGTCTCTATTCCTTTCAGGAGGAACTGTTCACCGGCAAAATGTCGATCGAGGACTGCGTGGCGTTCGCGGCCTCGATCGGTGCGAACGGCATCGAGCTGCTGCCCGAACAGAACATGCCGACGTTCCCGCATCTCGACGACCGTCAGATCGACGAGTGGAAGGCGATCATGGCAAGGCACGGCTGCGAGATGACGTGCTACGACATGTTCCTCGACACCAAACTGCGATCCGACCGACTGATGACCGACGACGAGCAGGTCGCTTCGATCCGCCGCGATCTCGACCTGTGCCGTCGTCTCGGTATCCACAACATGCGGATCCTGGTGTTCGTACGGCCCGACATTCTCGAACGGCTCGTTCCCTACGCCGAGGAGGCGGATGTTCACATGGGCGTGGAGGTCCATGCTCCGTGGCACATGGAGCATGCCTGGATCCTACGGACGGTGGAGTTGGCTGACCGGCTCGGCACGCGCCATCTCGGCCTGCTTCCCGACATGGGTATATTCATGAAGCACTACCCGCCGGTATGGCGCGCTCGCTTCGAGCGAGAGGGTGCGCGTAAGGATGTGGCGCAGTTCATCGTCGACCAGCACGAAGCGAAGATAATGGCGGAGTACACCATCTATGAGGTGGCAGTGCGCATGAAGGGCAATCCGGCGGAAGTCCGAATGGCTGAAACGCTGCGCCATTCACCCTACTCTAACCCTAAACGGATTCGGGACTACATTCCCTACTTCCATCACATCCAGGCCAAATTCTACGAGATGACGCCAGACGGCGTCGATCCCTCGCTTGCTTACGACGAGGTGATTCCCGAACTCATCGCCGGCGGCTGGAACGGCTATCTGTCCAGCGAATACGAAGGCAACCGCTGGGTACAGGATGTCGAGGACGTGGACAGCTGCGAGCAGGTCCGGCGTCAGCATCGAATGTTCGAGCGTCTGCTAACGCAATCATCGCATGGAAAGGCTGGCTGATGTTCGACAAGTATCTGATCGTCGACGGGACGCTGCGTAATACCGGCCCCGTCGACGCACCCGATGGTTTCGCGTTCGATGCGAAACTCGGCTACTATCGGGGGCTCGGCCTGTCGATGGTGGAAGAGCTGAACATCTCGATCGATGACGAGGCGGTGGACAGGACCGCGGTACGGTTCGACGAAGGGATGGGACCGATCGGTCTTGATGCCATGGCGACCGCCTACGATCGCCGATGGCCGTTCGGACAGGCCGCCACCATTCTCGTGACGCGGCCGGGCGGGTTTCCGAAAGGCACGCATACGCTTTCGCTACAGCAGAAGCTGAGGGTCTCGTATCTGCCGTTTCCTTCGTTCAACAACGATCGAAAGACAGTGAGCCTGTGATTAAAGGGCGCACCGCGTTGCTGATCGCCTCGCTGATCTCAGTCGCGGGCGTTGCCGAGGCCCTGCCCAAGCGAGAAGCAGGTGCGCCAGCCTACCGTGACCTGAACCATAACGGGCGCATGGACGTGTACGAAGACCGGCGCGCGACGCACGTCCGGCGGGTACGCGATCTGCTGTCTCGCATGACGGTCGAAGAGAAGGTGGGGACGCTCCTGCACGGAACGCTGCCTGCCATTGACAACCCGTTCGGTGCATCGGCCAAGGGCTATGATCTGCCGGCGATTGGTCGTCTCATCCAGCAGCGGCAAGTCACCAGCATGATAAGCAGGCTCACTGCCTCGCCGGTCCTCTTCGCCGAACAGAACAACGCCGTGCAGCGGTTGGCGCAGGCAACGCGGCTTGGCATACCGATCACCATCAGCACCGACCCGCGCAACCATTTTTCCATTGTCGCAGGCGCCAGCAACGATGCAGCGGGATTTTCGCAATGGCCGGAACCGTTGGGCTTCGCTGCCCTCGGCGACCCAGCCGTGGTGCGACGGTTCGCGTCGCTTGCCCGAATGGAATATCGTTCGGTTGGGCTGCACATGGCGTTGTCGCCACAAGCCGATCTGGCCAGCGAGCCGCGCTGGTCGCGTACGATCGCGACCTTTGGAGCCGATCCCGCGGCGGTCTCATCCCTTGCCGGTGCCTATGTCGCCGGTTTCCAGGGCGGTGAGGCTGGTGTGAGGGCCGACGGGGTAGCCGCGGTCGCCAAGCATTGGGTTGGCTACGGCGCGGAGCCCCAAGGACTGGACGCGCACAACTACTATGGTCGAGAGGTAACCCTGTCGAACGAGAGCTTCGCCGATCATCTTGCCGCTTTCAAAGGCGTGCTTGCGGCGAGGGCGGCGGGGGTGATGCCAACGTATGCGATCGTTCGCGGCGTGGACCTCGACGGTCGGCCGCTGGAACCCGTCGGAGCCGGGTTCAACGCGCAATTGATCGATGGACTGTTGCGTGGTCGGTTCGGTTACGACGGACTGGTGATTTCCGACTGGGGCATCGTCAACGATTGTCCCCAGGAATGCCGAGCGCCGACCGCCGCCGCACCTCAGGGGCCGCAATGGATCGGAATGCCTTGGGGCGTCGAGACGCTTACTCCGGAGCAACGGGTCGCGAAGGGCGTCAATGCCGGGATCGACCAGTTTGGCGGCCTGGACGATCCAGCGCCGATCCTCGCCGCGGTCCGGGATGGACTCATATCGGCGCAGCGTCTCGACCAGTCGGTGTCGCGCGTCCTGTTGTTGAAGTTCCGACTGGGCCTCTTCGACAATCCGTTCGTCGATCCAAATGCCGTAAGCCAGGCTGTCGGTAGCCTTGCGACGGCGGCAGAAGCTGAACGAGTCCAGGCTCGCGCGCTGGTGCTTCTGAAGAACCAGCGTGCGACCTTGCCGGTTCGCGCTGCGGGCATGCGGATCTGGCTTCATGGCATCGACCCGGACGTAGCTCGCGCCGCAGGGTTCGAACCGGTTCTGGACCCGCGCAGGGCGCAGGCCGCATTGGTTCGGCTTGGCGCCCCTTCCGAACGGCTGCATCCCCATCACTTCTTCGGTGCTATGCAGCATGAAGGCAGCCTGGAGTACCGCGACGACGATCCCGGTCTTCGCGCGATCGCATCTGTGCCGCGCGGCATACCGGTGATCGCGGTGGTCGATCTCGATCGGCCCGCCATTCTGGGCAAGGTGCAGGCGCGGGCCGAAGCGCTCATCGTTGCGTTCGGCGCGAGCGACCGGGCGATCCTGGACGCCGCGACGGGCCGGATCGCACCGGAGGGACGTCTTCCCGTCGAACTGCCACGCGACATGACGGCGGTCGTGGCGCAGAAGTCCGACCGGCCCGACGACAGCGTGTCGCCTCTGTATCCCCGCGGCGCCGGCTTGCGTCTGAGGTCTCGATGAATCGCAAGATCCGCATGGGGATGGTCGGTGGCGGGCCGGACGCCTTCATAGGTCCGATGCATCGTCTGGCTGCGGAACTCGACGGGGAGATCGAACTGGTAGCCGGTGCATTCGCCCGGGACCGTGAACGTTCCGTCGCCGGCGGAGCACGATATGGCATCGGGCCCGAGCGCAGCTATGCCACGCTGGACGCGATGATCGCTGCGGAGGCATCGCGCGCCGACGGGATCGAAATGCTGACGATCGCAACCCCGAACCGGCATCACCTGACGGCGGCCAGAGCGGCGATCGCCGCCGGGCTCGCCGTCATGTCCGACAAGCCGATGACCGGAAACCTGACTGAAGCCATCGCGCTCGCGTCTCTGGTACGGGATGCCGGTACGCCGTTCGCCGTGACGTACACCTATTCGGGATATCCAATGGTTCGAGAGGCCCGGGCGCGGGTCGCTGCAGGTGCGATCGGAACAGTCCGCAAGGTGGTGGTGGAATATCCGCAAGGTTGGTTGGCGGGTCCTGCGGACGGCAAGCAGGCGGCTTGGCGGATAGACCCCGCGCAGGCGGGCATCGGAGGTTGCATCGCCGATATCGGCGTACATGCGTTCCATCTCGCCGAGTTCGTGACCGGGCTGCGAACGAGAATGCTGTTCGCAGATCTCGGTGCAGTCGTTCCCGGACGTGCACTCGACGACGACTGCACGTTGCTGCTGCGTTTCGGAGGCGGCGCGCGCGGGGTGTTGATGGCCAGCCAGATATCCGTCGGCGAACGTAACGGACTGCGGGTCCGCGTCTATGGCGACATGGGGGGGCTCGACTGGCGACAGGAGGATCCGGAGCGACTGTGGCAGCACGGCATCGACGGCGGGACGCGTATTCTCCATCGCGGCGATCCAGGTCTGAACGAAGCCTCCGTCGCTGCGACGAGGACTCCCGCCGGTCATCCCGAAGGTTATCTCGAAGCGTTCGCCAATCTCTACCGCGATTTCGCCAAGGTGCTGCGAGGGGGGGCGGCGCGCTTGCTTCCCGGCGTTACCGAAGGCCTGCGCAGCATGGCGCTGATCGATACCGCCGTGGCAGCATCGCGCGACAATGTGGGCTGGGTCGAACTGCATACCGAGGGAGAGCGATCGTGAAGACCATCAAGGGACCCGGGCTGTTCCTCGCGCAGTTCGTCGGTGATGCCGCGCCGTTCAATACGCTCGACGGCATAGCGGGCTGGGCGGCATCTCTGGGATACAGGGGTGTGCAGATTCCTTCCTGGGACTCGCGGCTGTTCGACCTCGACCTGGCCTCGCGGAGCCAGGACTATTGCGACGGCGTGGTCGGAACGTTGGCCGCTCATGGGGTCGCGATCACGGAGCTCTCGACGCATCTTCAGGGGCAGCTGGTCGCGGTGCACCCCGCGTATGACGAACAGTTCGACGGATTCGCGGTCGTAGAGGTCCGCGGGGACCTTGCGGCTCGCCAAGCTTGGGCCGTCGAGCAGCTCGGCAAGGCGGCAGTGGCGTCACGGCGGCTTGGCCTGACCGCGCATGCGACCTTCTCCGGCGCACTGGCCTGGCCCTATCTCTATCCATGGCCTCAGCGGCCCGCAGGGCTGGTAGAAGATGCCTTCGATGAACTCGCCAGACGCTGGCGTCCGATCCTCGATCGGTTCGATGAGAACGGCATCGACGTGGGTTTCGAACTTCATCCCGGCGAAGATCTCCATGACGGAACGACATTCGAGATGTTCCTCGACCGTGTCGGCCACCATGCCCGTGCCAACATCTTATACGACCCCTCACACTTCCTACTTCAGCAGCTGGATTATCTCGCGTTCCTCGACATTTATCACTCCCGCGTGAAGTGTTTCCACGTGAAGGATGCCGAATTCCGACCGAACGGTCGTTCGGGTGTCTATGGTGGATACCAGGCGTGGGTGGACAGGCCTGGACGGTTCCGGTCGCTGGGCGATGGCCAAGTGGACTTCGGCCAGATCTTCTCGAAGATGGCACAGTATGACTTCGATGGCTGGGCGGTGCTCGAATGGGAGTGCGCGCTGAAGCATCAGGAGCAGGGGGCTGCCGAAGGTGCTCCGTTCATCCACAATCACATCATCCGCGTCACCGACCACGCGTTCGACGATTTCGCCTCGAGCGGTATCGACGCCGACGCCAATCGCCGCATCCTGGGGATCAAGCCATGACGAGCATAGCGACCGCCGCACCTGCGGCACCCATTCGCGGAGCAACGGGCAAGGGCGTAACACTGATCGGCGCACAGATCCTGCCGGTCATGGCGGTGGTTTCCCTCTTTCCGGCCATTCCTCGTCTGTTCGAACAGTTCGGTAGCCACCCGCATGCCGGGCTGCTGGTTCCGATGATCGTTACGATCCCGTCGCTCTTCGTAGCCATTTGCGCACCGTTCGCGGGTTCGATCGCCGATCGCTTCGGGCGTAGGCCGATCTTCCTCGTGGCGCTGGCCGTCTATACCCTCGTCGGCGTTCTGCCGCTGTTGTTGGACGACCTGTATCTGATCGTCGCCAGTCGTGCCGTGCTGGGCATGGCGGAGGCTGCGATCGTGACGATCTCAAGCGCCTTGATCGGTGACTACTTCCGTGAGGAACGCCACAGGTGGGTCGCCTGGGTTGGTGTCTTCATCTCACTTGCCGGAACCTTGCTGGTCGCGACCGGGGGCGCCCTCGCCGACATCAGTTGGCGCGGACCGTTCGCGATCTACGCATTGGCACTGCCGTTGTTCATCCTCGCGCTGGTCTTCATCGAGGAGCCTGTTCGCGACGAAGCGGAGTCTGACCTCGCGAAGAGGGATTATCCATGGCGGGCCGCCGCGGCCATCGGCTCCATCACGATCATCGCGTCTGTTCTATACTACGTGGAGCCGCTGCATGTCGCGAGCGTATTGGTGGCCAAGGGGGCCGGCTCGGCGACGAACGTCGGCCTCATCCAAGCAGGAACGAGTTTGGCTTATATTGCCGGGGCCTTCCTCTACCGCAGGATTCATGCGCTTCCGGTAGGCATCATACTGGGGATCGCTGGTGCGCTCATTGGTATAGGAGTGATCATTATCAGTTTGGCACCAACCTACGTAGGTGTGGCCGCTGGCGCGACGGTTCAGCAGTTCGGCTCCGGGCTTGTCATCCCGGTTCTCCTCGCGTGGGGGCAATCGATGCTTCCAACCGAGCAGCGGGCACGCGGGATGGGTATTTGGGCGTCAGCGTTCTTCGTCGGACTGTTCATCTGTCCGCCACTAGTCGGGATCGGAACTGCAGTTACGGGCGGGCTGCAGGGATCATTAATGTTCTTCGGCGGATTAACGATCATCATGGCGATCGCCTCCGCTTTCTTCTTCCGCGGCCCACGGGCCATTCATTGAGTTGAGTTTCATGACCAGCATAGCGAACGAATATGATTACGTTGTAATCGGTGCCGGATCGTCCGGTTGCGTTCTGGCCGAGCGCCTGAGCTCCGATGGTAAATCGACAGTGCTGTTGATTGAAGCGGGCGGTGATAACGAAACCGAACTTGTGAACATGCCGAGGGCATTCATGAAAATGTTCGGGAATCCGACGCACTTCTGGCATTTCCCAGTCACCGACCAGGAAGGTCGAACGGCAGGAGAAGTATGGCCCTACGGGCGTGGCCTAGGCGGATCTAGCTCAACCAACGGCACCTGGTATCTTCGCGGTATGCCGGTCGACTTCGACGGTTGGGCTGCGGATGGCCGCGACGAATGGCGTTGGAGTGAGATCGAGCGGTGCTATCGCGAAATGGAAGATTATCGTGCAGATGATGCCGACCCTTCGCGCGGCCGGGGTGGGCCGCTTCAGGTTACACAGCTTCCTTATCGCTCGCCTTCGATCGCCGCGACGATCACCGCGGGAGTCGAGATGGGGCTGCCGCGTCTTGCCGACGTCAATACACCAGGTACCACTGGGATCGGCTACACCCAGGCAACGGTGACACGGCGCGGTCGTCGCGCCTCCAGCTACCAAGCGTTCCTAAAACCGGCGATGGGGCGGCAGAACCTGTCAGTCATGACCGATACGCTTGTAGAGCGTATCGATATCCATGAGCGCCGTGCCCGGGCCGTAATTATTCGTAATGCAGATGGCGAGCGTACGATTACCGTACGCAAGGAGGTAGTCCTCTCCGCTGGCGCCTTGCAGAGCCCCCGACTTCTACAACTGTCCGGCATCGGCCCGGCGGATGTCCTTGCCAAGGCGGGTGTGCCCCTGATCCATGAGCTTTCACAGGTCGGCAGGAATCTTGCCGACCATACGATGTTCGCGATGTCGTGGCGGCTGCACAACGACCCAGGCGTCAATAAGGAGTTCGCCGGCTGGCGAATGATGGCGCATGTCGCGCGCTATTACCTGACGCGCAAAGGCCTGATGGCCTATACGTCGCCGGAGGTGACTGCATTGTTGGCGCTCGAATCCTCACCCGACTGGCCCGATGTGCAATTTGGCGTAGGGCCGTTTTCGATGCGCTCGTCCGCAGAGATCAAGGCCGACCCGGGTAGGGGTGCGCTGGAGGACAAGCCGGGCATCAGCATCAACGCAATCTCGCTCAGACCAAAGAGCCGGGGTACGGTGGCGATCTTGTCGGCTGGCGCGACCGACCCGCTGAAGCTCGATGCTAACTGGTGGAGCGACCCGGCCGACAGGCCATTCATGATCAAGATGGTGCGCCTGGCTCGGGAGTATATGCGCCAACCGGCACTGGCGAAGTTCGTCGGTGAAGAGGTTTCCCCGGGTGCCGAGTTCGAAACCGACGAACAGATTGGCAAGGTGCTGGAATGGATGGCTAGTCCTGGGGTGCATGCGACTGGTACGTGCCGCATGGGAACGCCGGAGACCGGCGTCGTAGACGGCCGTTTGCGAGTTCACGGGATAGACGGCCTGCGCGTCGTCGATTGTTCGGTGATGCCGCTCACCCCCGCGGCGAACACTAATGGACCGGCCATGGTCGTGGGATGGCGGGCAGCTGAACTGATTCTTCAGGACCGGGGATAAGCTCAAATCCCTCACTGCCCCATGCCTGCAATCACATCGCGCGGGCATGGGGCAATCGCAGCTTATATAAATTTACTGCGCTGGCTTTGCCGCGTTAGACGATTATGGTCACGTGCTGGCTGTCCCGCATCGGCACGGGCCGGAACTGCGGCGGGAAATACGGATGCCGCATCCAGACAATAGTCTCCACCCGGTGTACGCCCGGCTCCAGACCGCCAGGGTGGTCGATCAGGACATCGATCGCCTCACCAACATGCCACCGCGTTTCTTCGAGCGCGTCGAGTGCGTCCCGGGTGTATTCATGACCACGCAAGACGACGGCATTCGCGGTGGCAGGAAAGTTGACGCCATCGACCGTCACATCGACGCCCTCGACCAGCGAGAGGCGCATGCCGCGATAATTGGGCTGCCGTAGACGCACGCGGAACCCCGTCCGTCCGCCGGCGGGGCCGCGGTTCGAGAAGCCGCTGCTCTGGATGACGTTGCGCTCAAGCATGTGTTTGCTCCGGGATGGAAGGTCCAGCATTCGCGGCATCGAAATCGAGCTCAAGCCTGCGGATCAGCGCATGCTGTCGACGTACCTGCTCGATCGAAACCCAAGGGTCGCGAACACCTTCATACTCGCTTGACAGATAGCCTGAATACCCAAGTGATTTCAGCGCCGGCACGATCCGATCCCAAGGTATGTGGTGATCGTGCAACGTTTCGTCGATGTGATGAAACTTGGATTGGATGAAAACGACATAGTCGATCACCTCTGCGATCTGCTCGACGGGGACCTTGATCCCGTTAAGGAAGCTCATCGCACTTTTACGCATCTCGGGTGTCTCCCCGGGCCAATAGGGCAGGGGACGATCCTGAAATATGCCTGTGTCCAGCAGCAGCCCGAAATGCTTCGTGCCGGTGCGCTGGATGAAGGCGATGTAAGCGTCCACCACCGGGTGGCGGATCGGCGTCGGCGCATGGATTTCCGGACAGATGGTGATGTCGAGTTTGGCGGCGAGATCGAGCACCCGCTCGACCGAGCCCTCCCAGATCGGATGGGGCGTCAGTTCGTCGTCGATCACGCCGAACTTGGGGCGCATGAAACGGAAGCCGAGCCGGTGGGCCATTTTGAGGTCACGGTCGAGTTGCGCAGCGCCCTCCTCGACCGACATGGTGCGCTTGGCACCAACGCTGGTGTCGATCCAGCTTGCGAAATTGGTTGGCTCCAAACCCGACGTCTCGACCAGCTGGAACCAGCGGTCGAGCCATTGGGTCGAGGGATCGGGGAACCCGGCGACGTGCGTCTCGCCAAGGATCTCGATCCCCGATGCGCCGGTTTCCGACACATGGTAAAACGCGTCCTCCAGATCCATGACCGTCGAAAAGTCGTCGGTGTAGCTGTACAGCGATACCCCGTATTTGAAAGAACCGTTCATGCCGTGTGGCCCTTCTGACGGCGGTGAATTGGAATATACGGTGCTGCATCCTCGATCTCAGCAAGCTGCGAAAGGATGTGCGAAGGCATTTCATCCCCCACCATTTTTTGCAGCAAGGGCGAGTGGTCGAAGACGAAATCGCGGATCGGTCGGAGCGGTGCCGCCAGGTGATGGAACATCCGGCCCGTATGGTACGCGCCTTCACTTACCTTTGCCGTATGCGGTTTTCGACGGTCTTCGTATCGCTGCAAGGCGGCTGCTACCGCAGCATCGTCAGCAACGTCGACTGCGGCGAGTTCGCGCGCTAGAAAATAGCCATCCTCGATGGACATCCCAGCACCATAGGCTGCGTAAGGCGATGTGGGATGGGCAGCGTCGCCAACCAGGGTCACGCGACCTTTCGACCATTGTGAAATTGGTGGACGATCTCGGATCTCCCATCGCTGCAAATGCTCGACCGGCGTTGCAGCGATGAGCTCACGAACTTTTTCAGGAAACGTGGATGCTCGCTCCACGGAGAAAGCCTTTAAATCCGGGGGCGGGGGTGCGGATGGATCGCACGCTTCGAGCACCCACCACTCATAGCCCCACTTTCCTTCGTGCCGGATCGGGGTGTAGCTGACCTGTGTCGTACGGTTATGCGACAATACGCCGACACCGTCGGGTGCGTCATTCAGGAAGAGGTAGCCGCCGACAAGATGCAGTTTCTGATGGCGGACCGGCTTGTCGCCCCACAGCGATTTGCGCACGACCGAGTTAATGCCATCCGCGCCGATGACGACGTCCGCGTCGAATCGCGATCCGTTGGCAAAGTCCAACCTGACCGAATGTCCCTCGTCGGTAATGGCAGAGACATTGTGATTTAGGCGCACCGCCTCTGGCGGAAGCGCCGCCATCATCCGCTGATACAGCCCCCAGCGCAGCAATCCGATAAAGCCGCCGCCATATTCTCGCTCCACCTCTGAGGGAAGATTCACCTTCGCTCGGGTATTCCCTTTAGCGTTCTTGAAGAACACTTTGCAGGGGGCACCCAGATCCTCGGTGTCGACGCCGATAAGCTTCAGCACTTTCTGGGGTGGTGGCCAGAGATTCAGGATGTTTCCGGCGGCCTTGATCTCGGGTGATCGCTCGAAGAGCCTGACTTCGAACCCGACGCGGATCGCGGCCAAAGCCGCGGCCATCCCGCCGGGGCCCGCACCGATGATCGCGATAGTGCCTTTCGCCATGTCAGTTCCTCGCCTGCCCAATGAGGGCCTAGATAGATCGCGGTCTGTACGTCTGCCGCGAGTCCGATCATGCAATCTAATCAGCGCTTAGATTGTTTGGCAAGCGGTATCTCGCATGCCATATCCACGTCCATCCGATCGATCTGATACAGAGACGACACACCATGAACGTTGCCACACCCTATCATCGGGACGACCTTCGCGGTGACCTATTGCGGGCGGGTCGGGACCATGTACTCCATGCCGGACATCAAAGCTTGTCCGTACGGACGTTGGCCCAGGCCATCGGCGTCTCTCCCGGTGCGCCATATCATCATTTTAAGGATCGTCGGGCCCTGTTGTTGGCGGTCGCGCTTTACGGGTTCGAGGAACTCATCGCGTCGGCGAAGGTCGCTGCCGGGTCAGTCCAGTCCCCCGGCGAGAAAATACTGGCGATCAGCCTGAGCTTCGTCGCATTCGCTGCCAATCAATCCAACATGATGACGCTGATGTACGAAAGCGAACTCACCTCTCCCAATACGGAGCCGGGTCTCGTGGAATTCCAGCACGCAGGACGAGCCCTGCTGGCAGCGCCGTTGCGCGCGGCCGTCCCTCTTCTCAACGAAACCGACTTTGCCATTCGCCTGCTTGCGCTGTGGTCAACGATTTACGGTTTCGTCACGCTCCGCAACAAGGAATTGACGACCGAATTCGAACCCTTTGGCCTCTCCCCATCTGCGGTCGCCGAGCGAACGCTGACGATAGCCGTACAGGCGGCCCTTGCTCCGTGGTAAACTTTGCATCTACCGCACGGATAGGTCATCGTTCGATCTAGTCAGGAGATAAATCGTGCGATTTCGCGGATTAGACCTCAACTTGCTCGGCGCCTTCAGCATTCTGATGCAGGAGCGTAGCGTTTCGGCAGCGGCACGCCACCTAAATCTGAGCCAACCGGCGACCAGTGCTGCCTTGGCACGATTGCGCGAGTTCTTCGGCGATGAACTACTCGTGGTTCAAGGCAAACGAATGTACCCAACGCCTTTCGCCGAAAGCCTGACCCCGCAGGTGCGAGCCTGTCTGCGCAGCGTCGAGGTAATGTTAACCACATCTTCTTTATTTGAGGCAGCTACCGCGAAGCGCACGTTCCGGATAATTGCTTCAGACTTCGTCATAGCGGCTTTGATTGTGCCACTCGTTGCGAGACTATCTAAGGAAGCACCGGGGGTGCGGCTCGAACTTGCCGCACCATCTGAAACCGGCGAGGCAGAAATTGCGGAGGGGAAGGCGGATCTACTGATCGGTCCGGACACTTACGTCCGTGGCGACCATCCGACCGAGTTGTTGTTTGAGGAAGCTCATGTCGTGGTCGGCTGGGCAGAAAACCCTATCATGCAGACGCCATTGTCGGAGGAGGCTTTCCTCGCGGCAGGTCATGTTGGCGTTCGGATCGGGGTACAGCGCTCGCCCTCGTTTGCCGATCGGCAGATGAGCCTGATGAATAAGCCGCGTAGGATCGAAGTGGAAACATCGTCTTTTCTATCGATGCCACTCCTTCTGTGCGGTACCCATCGGATTGGCCTTATGCAAACGCGCCTGGCGCGTCGGATGAGTGAAAATTATCCTCTCGCAATGCAACCGCTACCCTTTGAATGCCCTGATATGCGGGAGATGCTTCAGTATCATGCAGCGCGGTCAAATGACGTCGGATTAAACTGGCTTAAGCAGCTGCTGCATGATGAAGCAGGGCGGGCATCTATCGAAAGCGTGGATGGGCAGTGATCCACACAATAAACTTCTTGGAATGATTACTCCAAGTTATTGTCTTCTCAAGGCCAATCGTGGCCGTGGAGAGGGCCTTGGAAAAGCTACGAATTCTCGTGGTTGGCGGTGGCATTGGAGGCCTGACCTCCGCTATCGCGCTACGTCGGGACGGCCATGACGTTGATGTGATCGAGCGTGATCCGACATGGTCGGTCTACGGCGTCGGTATCATTCAACAGGGAAATGTCGTTCGAGCCATGAAGCAGCTCGATCTGCTTGACGACTATTTGGGCGTTGCCTACGGATTCGATCATGTCGAAGTCTTCATTCCAGCGGGTCAAAGCGTCGCCAGAATACCAACGCCTGCACTAGTGAAGGATTATCCAGCCAACGTCGGCATCGGGCGACCAGCGCTGCACAAGGTACTGGGTGACCGAGCGAAACTTGCCGGAGCTAGCATCCGTTTGGGGTTCATCGCTGACCGGCTTCATGATGACGGCGCAGGCGTGACGGCGACGTTCAGCGATGGCAGCACCAGCAGGTACGATCTGGTGATCGGTGCTGACGGGCTGTATTCGACGACCCGCAACGCAATCATGCCGGATGGGCCGGTGCCTACGTTTACCGGCCAGTCGGTGTGGCGCCACAATTTTCCTCGCCCGGCGGATGTGACGGGGCTGTGCGCCTATGAGGGCCCGACAGGGTTAGGGCTAGTACCGCTATCTGTCGATCAGATGTACATGTTTGTGACGACGCCTGAACCTGACAATCCGTGGCGGGAACGCGAGGGGCTGGCTGCGGCTATGCGCGAGCGTTTAGCCAGCGTACCGGCACCAAAGATCCAAGAACTTGCAACGCAGATCGTCGATGACGATGCCGTCGTTTACAAGCCGCTCGAATGGCTATTTCTGCCAGGCGACTGGCATCGGGGTAGAATCGTTCTGATTGGTGACGCGGTCCACTCGACCACGCCGCATCTGGGGCAGGGTGCTGGAATGGCCATTGAGGATTCCATCGTCCTTGCCGAGGAACTGTCTAGGGCGGACACGCCGGAGGCGGCTTTCAGCGCATTTCGCGACCGCCGTATCGAACGGTGTCGGTACGTCGTGGAGTCATCGCTCGCCATCTGTCTCGGGCAGTTGGGCAAGGGGCCTCGCATAGAAAACGCTGTCGCGACGCGCGAGATGTTTATCACGCTTGCAGCGCCGATCTAATCTTATCAAAGGAGACTATCACGTGAGCAGGGTCACCGAAATTCGCTTCGTCGGCTATGGCGTGACGGACATGGAAACCGAACGCGCATTCTACCGCGACAGCTGGTGCTTGAAGGAAATCGGCGAGCAGGACGGGATGTGGCACTTCGCAGCCGAGGGTTCGGACGAGCCCTATGTCGTTCGCCTGCGTCAGTCCGACGACAAGCGCATCGACGTCATCGCCTTCGCCGCTGACACGCGGACTGATGTCGATGCTCTGCACGACCAGGTGGTCGCAGCAGGTTGCCGGATCGTCCATGCCCCGCGCGAACTGAACTCAATGGCCGGTGGCTACGGCTTCCGGTTCTTCTCGCCCGATGGCTTGCCATTCGAGATTTCTTCGGATGTCGCTCGCGGCGCGAAGCGGGAACTGGTTCGCTGGGAAGCCGTCCCGCAGAAGATCAGCCACATCGTGATGCACTCGCCGGATCATCAGGCAATGGTGAAGTTCTTCACCGATGTCCTTGGTTTCAAGCTGTCCGACTGGCTTGGCGACTTTATGGCGTTCCTGCGCTGCAACGAATGGCACCACCGTGTCGCAATCCTGCCGGGACCGCCCTGCCTTAATCATGTTGCCTACGACATGCTGTCGGTCGACTGTATGATGCGCGGCGTCAGCCGTCTGCGGAAGCAGGGCACCGACATCAAATGGGGACCGGGGCGCCATACAGCGGGCAACAACGCGTTCAGCTACTTCGTGACGCCAAGCGGTTTCGCCGTAGAATATACGTCCGAGGTCGAGCAGGTCGATTTCGAGACACATGAGCCGCAGGTGCATGTGCCTGGACCGCAGGTCATGGACCAGTGGGGGACGGGGGTCGGTGGACCGCAGTCGATGCCGCACCCCGCGCCCGACAACGGCCTCTTCCAGCCAGCGGCGGCCTGAATTATGGCGCTGTTCGAGTATTTCCCGAATTATATCTGGAATCTCTCTGTCGCGATCGCGATGGAGTCGGGCGGGCAGCTCGGTGAGATCATCGATATGTGCCAGCCCATCAAGGACGCGGCTGCGTCGGGTGCCGATGCCGGCACGCCGCAGTTCATGAAGCAATGGGCGGCGATGGGGGACAAGCTGATCGCGCTGGCTGATGAGGATGCGGCAAAAGGCAGATCCTTCTCGGCGTCGAACAAGCTAGAGCGTGCGTCGCTTTATCTCATCACCGCCGAGCGGATGCAGGGCCACGGTCATCCCGGACGTCCGGAGACCTTCGCCAGGGCACGGGCGGCGTTCGATCGTTCGACCAAGCTTGGCGCGTTGAACCGAGAACGGGTCGAAGTGCCGCTGGACCATGGCACCATGCCTGCTCTCTACACCCGTGCGCCCGGCGAAGGTCGCAAGCCGGTGGTGGTGTTCTGCAACGGTCTCGATAGCTGCAAGGAATTACTCTACTGGACGCGGCTGCCCGAGGAACTGGCGCGGCGTGGCATTTCGACCTTGTGCGTTGATCAACCAGGATCGGGGGAGGCGCTCCGATTGCAGAAGCTCCCAGTCGATCCGCATAGCGAGCATTGGGCGTCAAAGGCCGTCGATTGGTTGGAACAGCAGCCCGACGTCGATTGGGCGCGGATCGGCATGACGGGCATTTCGTTAGGCGGCCATTTCGCGCCGCGCGCGGTCGCCTACGAGCCGCGCTTTGCCAGTGGCGCAGTATGGGGTGCAAATCACAACTGGCGCGAGGTGCAAACCAAGCGGATGTCACGTGAAGGCGAAAATCCCATCCCGCACTATTGGGCGCACGTGCACTGGGCGTTCGGCGCCAAGGATCAGGAGGATTTCCTCGCCAAGTCTGAGGCGATGAACCTCAATGGCCATATGGACGCGATCCGGGTGCCATTCCTGGTCACGCACGGCGCGAATGACCGTCAGATTAGCGTGGCCTACGCCGACGATCTCTACGATCAGCTCGTCAATTCGCCGCGTCGCGAGAAGGTGATCTTTACCGCCCGCGAGGGCGGAGTTGAGCATGTCGGCGCCGACAACATGGCCTATGGCCGCGACCTGTTGTCCGACTGGTTCGCCGAAACGCTGGGAGGGCAGGCCGCATGACGCGCCGCTTCGTCGATCTGTCGATCACGCTCGACCCCGAGGTCGTAACCGACCCACCGTTCATGCGGCCGTCGATCACCCGCCAGACGCACCGCGAGACGGTACCGGAAGCTGCAATGTTCTTCCCGGGCATCACCGCAGATGCAATGGCTGGTGGAGAAGGGTTCGCGGCTTCAGAGGTGCTGACGTTGTCGACGCACAACGGAACGCATCTTGATGCCCCGTGGCACTATCATCCCACGATGAATGGCGGGGAGCGCGCGATTACCATCGACGAAGTGCCGCTCGAATGGTGTTTTCGACCCGGCGTGAAGCTTGACTTCCGTCACCTGCCTGACGGGCATGTCGTGACCGCCGATGAAGTCGAGGCGGAGCTGCAGCGCATCGGCTATGTCCTGCAGCCGCTAGACATCGTCTTGGTCAATACAGCTGCGGGAGCTGCGCTAGGTCGTCCGGATTTCCTCGGCAAGGGGTGTGGCATGGGTTACGAGGCCACGATGTATCTCACGACCCGAGGCGTTCGGGTCACTGGCACTGATGCCTGGAGTTGGGATGCACCGTTTAGCCATACCGCGGCACGCGTTGCCGATAGCGGCGACTATTCTCTGGTGTGGGAAGGCCACAAGGCTGGGCGTGACATCGGGTATTGCCACATGGAGAAACTGACCAACCTTCATCAGTTGCCTGACACAGGCTTCACGATCAGCTGCTTTCCTACCAAGATAAAGGGCGGTTCGGCGGGCTGGACCCGTGCGGTCGCTATCTTCGAGGATGACGCGTGAGGCTGGCCACCCGAAGCGATGGCAGTCGTGACGGAGCGTTGATCGTCGTCTCCTCCGACGGAGGGCGGTGGTTGTCTGCGGTCGACGCAGCAGTCGACCTTCAGCACGCGTTGGACGATTGGCATCGTGTCGAGCCCGCTCTCTTGGCGCTGGGCGCCCGCCTCGACGCGGGGCAGGGCGAACCGTTGACGACGGCGCAACTGATGGCGCCGCTTCCGCGGGCTTGGCAATGGCTAGACGGTTCGGCGTTCCCGACGCATGGCGAACTGATGCAGAAGGCCTTCGGGTTGCCGCCGATCGAAACCGAGCGACCGCTGATGTATCAGGGCATGTCGCATCGTTTTCTCAGCGGTACGGAGGATGTTCCGTTTCCATCGGAAAGCGATGGCATCGACTTCGAAGGTGAGTTCGGCGTTGTCACCGGCGACGTTCCCATGGGATGTGCGGCGAGCGATGCGCTCGCTCACGTCAGGTTGGTGGTCCTCATCAACGACTGGTCGCTGCGAACCATCGCGCCCATCGAGATGAAGACCGGCTTCGGCTGGGTCCAAGCTAAGCCTGCTTGTTCGCTGGCACCATTCGGCGTGACGCCCGAAGAACTCGGCGAAGCTTGGCACGACGGCCGCGTCCATCTGCCGCTCAGAGTCGAGATCAACGGGGACTGGTTCGGCAATCCTTCGGGCAGCGCCATGGCATTCGGTTTCCATGAGCTTATCGAGCATGCAGCGCGAACGCGAGATCTTCCTGCCGGTACCATCGTGGGCTCTGGCACGGTGTCCAATCGCGAGCACTCGACCGTCGGGTCGACCTGCATTTCCGAGAAGCGCGCGGTCGACATGATTGCAGGACGAATCCCTAGGCCTTTCCTCAGTTTCGGCGACCGCGTCCATATGTCGGCCGGTTCGACGTTCGGGGCTCTGGATCAGAAAGTGGTCAAGGCTTGAACAGGCCGCCCGGCCGTCATCATTCTGTCGGGTAAGCCCCGCGATCGACGAGGGCCTACCCGGCGATCAAACGCATTCTATTCGCGCCTCGCTGCGGACAACCAAGCTTCCAGAAGGCGGCGCGGACGACGGTCCGGCTTTTTCGTGCTTCAGACATGGAGCACGTCGAACCGAACCCTTCCGTCGCACGGACCGCGTCGCCGGGCCGCACCGCTATTTGAGGCGAGCGTCACGTCTTAGGGGTCCGCTGACGACGATATTCTCTTGGTGACTGGCCGGAATGCCGAGTGAAGAAACGAGTGAAATAGGCAGGGTCAGCAAAGCCCAGGGCATAACCGATTTCCGCCACGGACAGGTTCGAATAGATGAGCGCACGACGTGCTTCCAGCATAGCTCGCTGGTCGAGCATCGCAGCGGGTGACCGGGCGGCGATCCGTGCGCAAGCCATCCGCAGGCTCGTTTCGCTCGTGCCAAGTACGTCGGCGTGGGTCGCAATGCTCTCGCGCAGACGAAAGCGGTCCTCGATGCGCGCACGAAAGCGCGCGACGAGACTCGCATGATGACCCCGATCAGGCATGGCTAGTGCATCTTCGACCGGAAGCATGCGCAGCGCGACGACGAGCATCGCGAGCAGCGCCGCCTCCACGGCGACGTGATGGCCCGTCGTGGACCACGCGAGTTCCTGTCGCAGAGTGGACATACCGTAGAAGAGCCGCGAGACAGCGACTTCGTCCGGCGCGAGCGACTGCGGGCGGTCGAACACGGATGCGATGTCCGGGTGACGTTCTACCAGATGCTCGAGATGCGTTCGGGCGAGCGTGAGTACCGAACCGGAGGAATCGCTGGTCCACCGAAAGCCGTGGACGACGCCCGAAGGTATCAGCAGCAGTGCTGGCGCATCGAAGGACATCTCGGCATCTTCCGCCTGCATCGACCCACCGCCTGTCATGATCAGGAACATCTGTACCAGATCGGCGTGGGCATGTGGCCGGATCGTCCATTCACTTGGCCGCGAACGGTCATCTAAATGCTCGATATGCACGAAGGCGTCGTCCACCGCTCGATGTGGCTCGCCGTACAGGTAGAAGCTCGGAACCGCCTGGATGGACATGTCGCCTTCATATCGCGTCCGTTGAAAAATCCAATTGTTCGGCTGGCGACGGCATGGTCTGCGATACCGTACCGGGGCACTTTTCCATCAGGGCGGACCGAACCGCCATTGAGAGGATGGAACGAGTGCGCACTAAGGTTGCGATCATCGGCGCAGGGCCGGCGGGGATGTTTCTCGCTCATTTGCTGCGCCGCGACGGCATAGATGCAGTTGTACTCGAGCGGCGTGATCGCTGTTATGTCGAAGGACGCGTTCGTGCGGGCGTGCTCGAGCAGGTCACTGTCGATCTGATGCACCGTCTGGGTCTAGCTGGTCGCCTCGTACGCGAGGGTCTGGTCCACGGAGGCACCAATCTCGCGTTGGATGGCCGGCTGTTCCGTATTGACATGGCAGCGCTGACTGGTGGGTCCACCGTCACCGTTTACGGGCAGCAGGAAGTCATGCGCGACCTTTTCGATGCAGCGGAAGCCGACGACTTGCCGATCGTGTGGAACGCCGCGGATGTGGCGCTTCACGGGCTGGATGGGGACCGCGCTTCTGTATCATGGCTGACGGACGGCGTCCGGCGCACGATGGATTGCGACTTCGTCGTAGGCTGTGACGGATACCACGGCGTCAGCCGCGCTGCGATTCCTTCCGCCGTTCTCAAGACGTTCGAACGGGTCTATCCGTTCGGATGGCTGGGAATACTCGCCGACGTTCCCCCAGCGGATCACGAACTGATCTACGCCAATCACGAACGCGGGTTTGCGCTGGCGTCGATGCGCTCGGCTACGCGCAGCCGGTATTACATCCAGTGCGGTGTCGACGAGAATGTCGCGGACTGGTCCGACGATAGGTTCTGGGACGAGCTTTGCCTGCGACTGGGTCCGGAAACTGCGGCCAAGGTCACGCGCGGACCGTCGTTCGAAAAGGCGATCGCGCCGCTTCGGTCCTTCGTATCCGAACCGATGCGCTGGGGCCGGCTGTTCCTGGCGGGTGATGCCGCCCATATCGTCCCGCCGACCGGGGCCAAGGGCATGAACTTGGCCGTGTCTGACGTGACGATGCTGGGCGAAGCGTTTGCGGAGCATTATGGCGAACGCTCCGATGCGGGGATCGATGGGTATTCCGGGCGGGCACTGGCGCGGGTCTGGAAAGCCGAGCGCTTCTCCTGGTGGTTTACCTCCGTCACGCACCGCTTTCCGACGATGGATGGGTTCGACCGACGTATCCAGATGGCGGAACTCGACTACATTCGTGGATCTGAGGCGGCGCAGCGGACGCTCGCGGAGAACTATGTCGGTCTTCCCATGACAGCGGCGTGTAGGGTTAGGTAGCATGAAGAACAAGGTATACGAGAACCCCGCAGCCGCACTCGACGGGCTGCTCTTCGACGGCATGACGATCATGTCGGGCGGGTTTGGTCTGTCGGGAAATCCCGAAAGCCTGATCCCGGAGGTCCGCGCGTCCGGCGTCAAGGACCTGACCGTCATTTCAAACAATGCGGGCGCTGATGGCTTCGGTCTGTGGATGCTCCTGGAGACGCGCCAGATTGCCAAGATGATCTCGAGCTATGTCGGCGAGAACAAGCTGTTCGAGCAGCAATATCTCAGCGGCGAACTCGAACTGGAACTGACGCCGCAGGGAACGCTGGCGGAGCGGATCCGCGCTGGCGGTGCGGGCATCCCAGCTTTCTATACGAAGACCGGGGTCGGCACCGTCGTAGCGGAAGGCAAACCGGTCGAGACGTTCGATGACGAGGAGTATGTCCGCGAGACGTGGCTGCGCGCCGATGTGTCGATCATCAAGGCGTGGCGCGCCGATCCTGCGGGGAACCTGATGTTCCGCAAGACCGCGCGCAACTTCAACCCGAACATGGCGACCGCGGGCACGGTGACGGTGGTCGAGGTCGAGGAGATCGTACCCGCCGGCAGTTTCGATCCCGACTGCATTCATACGCCTGGCATTTTCGTCGATCGCATCGTGCTGTCGACGATTAACGAAAAACGGATCGAGAAGCTGACGGTTCGCGAAACGGAGACCGTGTGATGGGTTGGACTCGCGAACAGATGGCGGCGCGTGCGGCGCAGGAACTGCAGGACGGGTTCTACGTCAACCTCGGCATTGGTATTCCGACGCTGGTGGCGAACTACGTTCCAGACGGGCTCGACGTGACGCTACAGTCGGAGAACGGTATGCTCGGTATCGGCCCGTTCCCCACGCGCGATGCCGTCGATCCGGATCTCATCAACGCCGGCAAGCAGACGATCACCGCTCTGCCGACGTCCAGCTTCTTTTCGAGCGCGGACAGCTTTGCGATGATCCGTGGTGGCCATATTGACATGGCAGTGCTCGGCGCGATGGAAGTCGCAGCCAACGGCGATATCGCCAACTGGACGATCCCCGGTAAGATGGTGAAGGGGATGGGCGGCGCGATGGATCTGGTCGCTGGGGTGCGGAAAGTCGTGGTCGTGATGGATCACGCCAACAAGGCGGGCGAGTCCAAGATCTTGGAGGCGTGTACGCTTCCGCTCACCGGCAAGGGCGCGGTCGACCTGATCATCACCGACCTCTGCGTGCTCGTCTGCGACAAGAGGGCGGGCGGTCTGAAGCTGGTCGAACTGGCGCCGGGCGTGACGCTGGACGAGGTACGAACGAAGACCGGTGCGGCGTTCGACGCGGGTGCCTTCGAGCCGGAGAGTGCGGCATGACCGACGTGCTTGCCTATTTGCCGGAAGAGGCGGGGCTGTCGCCCTCGCTGCATCCCGACTATCGCTCGACAGTTGATCGCAGTCCGCGTCAGCCGCTCATCGCGATCCCACCGACGCTGACAGAGACGACCGGTCCAAGCGCGTGGGAGCGCCTGATGGTGGGACCCTCTGGCATCGACCTCACCGCGCAACATGCGGGCGTTCCGCAGGGTCAGCGCATCATCGTCTCCGGCCGCGTGCTGGACGATCGCGCACGCCCCGTGGCCAACACCGTCATTGAGATCTGGCAGGCTAATGCTGCAGGGCGCTATATCCATTCGGCTGACACCTGGGACGCACCGCTCGACCCGAACTTCACCGGGGCTGGGCGTGTCGTCACCGATCACGAGGGGCGGTACAGCTACGTTACGATACGACCTGGCGCGTATCCGTGGGGCAACCACAAGAACGCGTGGCGGCCGGGGCACATTCATCTGTCGCTGCTCGGCCCCGCATTTGCGACACGGCTCGTGACGCAGATGTATTTCCCCGACGATCCGCTGATCGAGATCGACCCGATCGCCAACGCCATACCGATGCCCGCCCGCCAGCGGATGGTGGGCCGCTTCGATATCAAGAGCACGAAGCCTGCCTGGGCGCTCGGCTATATGTTCGATATCGTCCTGAAGGGGCGCGACGAGACGCCGTTCGAGGATCACCACCATGACGATTGAGATCGCAGTCGAGGATCGCGAGACGGTCCCGCGCTTGGACAATCAGGATCCGACGATATTTGGCCAGACGCCGTGGCAGACGGTCGGGCCCTTCTTCCACTACGGCCTGCCGTGGAAGGGCGGCGCCGATCTCGTCGGTAAATCGGACATGGGTGCCCGCACTGACCTTTTCGGCGAGGACCATTACCTCCTCAACCTGTCGTCGCCGACCGGCACACCCGAGGGCGAGGTGATCAAAATCGCGGGACAAGTGTTCGACGCGAAGGGAGTCCCCATCCTGGATGCGATGATCGAGATCTGGCAGGCCAACGCTGCCGGTCGTTACGCGAGTGCTGATGATCCGCGCGACGCGGTACCGGTCGATCCGCACTTCGTCGGCTTCGGTCGCGCGTCAGTGGACTCAGACGGGATCTACCGGTTCCGCACCATTCGGCCGGGGCGCGTACCTGGTCCCGGCAACACGCTGCAGGCACCCCATCTGGCAGTGTCGGTGTTCGGGCGGGGTATCATCAAACGGCTCGCGACGCGGATGTATTTCGCCGATGCCGAAGGCAATGGCGATGATCCGGTGCTCACAGCGGTTCCGGCAGCTCGTCGAAATACGCTGATAGCCCACCAGCGAGATGACGGTAGTTGGTGGTTCGACATCCGGTTGCAGGGCGAAGCCGAGACGGTCTTCTTCGCGGTATGATGTCGAATGACTGATCTTCTCCGCACCCGCCCGGCGACAACGCCTGCAATATTGGCCGTCTTTGACGACGACGCTACCATCGCTCACGCACTCGCATTCGAAGGTGCTTTGGCAAGAGCGCAGGCGACGGAAGGGGTGATCTCGGAGGAGCTCGCGCTCGCGATTGTGGACGCCTGCATAACGACGGCGATCAATTCTGCTGAACTGGCAGAAGAGTCAGCGCTGGCCGGTACGCTGGCAATCCCACTCGTCGCCCGTTTGCGTGCCGCCCTGAGTGGTGATGCCAGGAAGGCGGTACACAAGGGAGCGACCAGCCAAGACGTCGCCGACACCGTGTTGATGATGCAGACGCGGGCAGCGACCGAACTGGTACTCACGGACCTTGACCGCATCGTCGATGCCCTTGGTCGTTTGGCTCTGCGTCACGCTGAAACACCTGCAGTCGGCCGTACGTTGTTGCAGGATGCGTTGCCCGTCGCGTTCGGTCTGCGGATCGCGCACTGGACGGTCGGTATCGCCGATGCCGCGCAGCGACTGCGGCGCGATGTCGAGGACCATGCCCGGATCCAGCTTGGCGGTGCCGCAGGTACGCG
>Ga0308158_10001387_pt1 | contig 26392 bp, 23 predicted proteins | sample PhyBR2_FD_201038 | JGI IMG/M metagenome (GOLD analysis project Ga0308158, IMG submission 201038) | Phyllosphere microbial communities from UC Gill Tract Community Farm, Albany, California, United States - DLSLB.R2 | ecosystem: Host-associated > Plants > Phyllosphere > Unclassified | place: USA... | reverse complement strand
TGGTTTTGATGTAATCGATTCTTTGAAATTCTTTAACCTGAACGTTATCTGCAACCATACTCAAATCGTTTCTTAACAAATCCACAACTGTGTAGTGTTCCGCTTTTTCTTTTGGGTCATTTTTCAGAATACTTTCCGCATCTTCTATTTCTGCATCAATGGTTCCCTTCATCGGGTGCGTAAAAATTTTGTTATCAACAATTTCCACAAAAGTTTCCGGAGAGAAAAATACAAATTCATCTTTAAACAGAACTTTATATTTTGCTTTTGAAAATCTGAAAATATCTTTTAGACTTAAGCTTGTTTCAATTTCAGTTTTCGTTGTATAATTCGTTAAATAAGAATTTCCTTTTCTGAGATTTTCCTGAACGATTTGGAATCCTTTTTTATAATCTTCCAAAGTTTCCGGAAATGGTTTCCATTCAAACTTTGGAATTATCGCGTGTTGATAATTTACGTTTGCAACATTCGGAAAATCAATCAACAAAGCTTTATTTTTAATTTCGTTTTTTGTGAATATTCTGACTTCATCCATCAAAAAACTAATCAGAAAAAAGAATGGTTCTTTTTTCTCTGACAACTCGTCCATCTTTTGAAACTGCGGATTCTGAAACATAAAAACAAAAATAGGAATTTGTATCGCAAAGGCGCAATTTAATAATCTAATACAATTGATAAGTCGCAAAGTTTCCAATATTGGATGTTTTGTGCTTTAAAAAGATTTAGATAAATAATTTTGTGCCTTTGCGATATATTTCCAAAACAATAATGGCTACTTTTGCAAAAAAAGTTTGAGAAATGACGACGCAAAAACCGGAAATTGGAAAAATACTGACAGAAGCCTATCAATATTGGATGAGAACTTTGCCGTTCCAGCTGATGTTTACGGTGATTTATTTCAGCATTTATATGTTTGCAGCGATGTATGCGTTCCGATATTACGGACTTTTTGAAGAAATTCAGAAGTTCCAAAATCTTTTCTATTCTGACAGCTCAGCATTCTTGACAAAATATGCAGAATTGATGCAGACGGAAAATGCGGTGAATTTTTCTATTGCGGTTTTGATAATCAAATCTGTGATTTATCCCCTGAATATTGGTTTTTTGAAAATTTATAGAAAGCTGGATATTGGTGTTCCGCTGGAATTATCGGATTTGTTTGCCGGTTTCAGGGGTTATCATTTCATAATTTTTGTGGCTTTTGCATTGATTTGGAATTTCATTAATAACTATCTTTTCATCATTTCTCTTGTCTGGATGCCGATGTTTTTACTAGTTCCGGCTTTGATTTTCTTCAAAAATTATAATTTCTTTGATGCTTTTAAACTGAGTTTTCAGGTTTTTAACAAGAACGCTCTGTTGATGATTGTGGTTGTTTTGGCTTCTATTATTATTTCTTTTTCGGGAATTATTGTTTTCTTTTTTGGACTTTTTGTGACTTTCCCTTTTTGGAATGCCGTAAATTATGTTCTTTATAAGCATCTGATTGCAGACTTTGAGGAATAATTGTTGTTTTGTTAATTCTATTAAGAGATTTTTTGTGTAGATTTGATAATCAACTATAAAAACAAACTTAATGGACAATTTTAATGAATTCAATTCTTCTGTGCCTGTGCCGGAAAGAGAGGCAGGAAGCATCATCTCTCACGCTTTAGAAATTTTTAAAAATACGTTTCTATATTGCTTTTTGGCAGTTGTTATTTATTTTTTACTAAGTCTTCTTGTTCAAATGTTAACCGGATTTGACACTCAACTTTTAATTGAACAAGCAAGAGAAAGTAATGGTAATTTTGGTTATGCAGATATGATTGCAGCACCAGGTTTTGCAGCTTATACTGGTGCAAGTTTTTTGGTAACACTTCTTCTAACACCTGTATTGGTAAGTTTGATTTATGTGGCTAACAAGTCCAATTTCAAACAACCAATTGTAATTTCTGATATCTTTTTTGCATACAGACAGAACTTTATTAATATTTTCATTTACGCTTTAATTACTCAGATTGCTCTTACAATTCTACTTTTTATGTGCGTTTTGCCGGCGGTTTTTGTAATGCCTTTCTTTTTCCTTGGCTATCCAATTTTAATTTTTGAAAAGGCAAGTGCTTTTGATGCTTTGAAGAAGTCTTTTGATATTGTTCAAAATAATTATGGCACGATTTTACTTACCGCATTATTGGCTGGTCTTATCAGTATTGCCGGAGTTGTGCTATGTTGTGTTGGGATTTATCTAACGATTCCATTTGCATACATTGCAATGTATTCTACTTACTGTGCATACTGCGGAACACCAAGACAAATAGAACAATACAAATAAATTCAAATAAACTATGTCAGATTCCGGTAAACCAATAGATTCTGTTGTTATCAAACAGATTGCATTAATTCTTGTTATATGTGTTTTAGTTGGGTTAATTTGCTGGAATCTGGCATTGTTCATTCCTGCTGTTCTGGGAGCAATTACACTTTATATTGTTTGTAGGAAATATAATTATTATCTGATTGAAGAAAAAAACTGGAAACCGTGGCTATCGGCTACAGTTTTGATGTTAGCATCTTTGATTATTCTGATTCTTCCGGTTTACTTTATTGTAGATATGTTGGTTGCAAAAGCCGGGAATGCGCAGGTTTATATGGAAAAGTTCAATATTTTCCTGGAGAAGATTCACCAGTTTGTTTATCAGAAAGTAGGATTTGATATCTTGAGCAAAGAGAATATTACAAAAGTGACCAATTTTGCAGGAACACTTTCTACGAAAGTTTTGAATACCACTGTGAACACTTTCACAGTGATTACATCGATGTATTTCATTCTGTATTTTATGTTTGTAAAAGCCAGATTATTTGAAAGAATTGTAGCCAAAGCAATGCCTTTTAAAAGAAAAAACATCCAGCTTTTAGGAGACAAATTCATAAAACTCGTAATGGCAAACGCGATCGGAATTCCAGTCGTGGCATTAGGACAAGGTGTGGTTGCCTTGATTGGTTATTGGATTTTCGGATGCCCAAGTCCAATGCTTCTATTTGCTTTAACCGCAGTTGCTTCTATGTTACCAGTTGTAGGTGCAGCAATTGTTTATGTTCCGGTTGGGATTTTTATGATTGCTGAAGGACAAACTGGTCCTGGCGTTGGAATTTTGATTTACGGATTGGTAGTAGTTGGTTTAACGGATAATCTTCTGCGATTCACATTACTTAAAAGATTAGAAGATATCCATCCATTAGTGACTGTTTTCGGGATTATTCTCGGGATGAATATTTTTGGTTTCATGGGATTGATCTTTGGTCCGATTCTGATGTCAATTACTGTAATGCTAATTCAGGTTTATAGAGACGAATTTTCAGAAGACGATACTCCACAGTTGGAACTTCCGAATCAAGAAATTGAACTGGAAAATAAAACCGACTTAATCATATAAAAATGGATGGCATTAATCCGAATATCCTGAAAGAAATCTGTGAAGTCAGAATGCCTTTTGGAAAATATAAAGAAACAATTTTAGCCGATTTACCAATCTCTTACCTTGAATGGTTTATCAGAAACGGGGGCTTCCCAAAAGGAAAGTTAGGAATGCAACTTTCCACAATCTACGAGATCAAACTCAATGGATTAATGGATTTGCTAAAACCTCTGAGACATTAATTTTTTCGGTAAATTTGCATTATTATGAAGAAAAAAATAAATGCACTTCGGAGATCTCTAATGCGAGGTCTTACCAAGAATATTGGTAAATCTAATGCAGATATTAAAAACAATCAAAATATAAAAATCAAGAGAATTCTGATCTCAAGACCCAATCACAGATTAGGAAATTTACTATTATTGACTCCTCTTGTTCAAGAAGTTATCAAAACCTTTCCTGATAGTAAAATAGATTTGTTTGTTAAAGGTGGCGTAACACCGATTATCTATAAAAATTACGAAAATATTGACAGATATATTCAGCTTCCTAAAAAGCCTTTCAGCAACTTGGGGAAATATATCAAAGGTTGGTTTCAGCTAAAGTTTCGAAAATATGACTTGGCAATTAACTCTAATCCAGGTTCATCTTCCGGTAGATTATCTATTCTTGCGACCAATTCTACTTTCAAATTTTTCGGCGATCACGATGAAGAACTTAATTCAAAATATCAGGATTATAACCACGACGCTAAGAAAACGATTTACAATCTCAGAAAATTCTTAACGGAATTAGGCTATCCAGAAAACACTTCTGAGCTTCCTTCACTCAAAATTATTTTAGATAAAGAAGAACTTGAAACTGGAAAAGAAAATCTGCTAAAAATAGTACAGAACGATAAGAAAACCATTTGCTTATTCACCAACGCAACAGGCGCAAAAATTTATTCTGAAGATTGGTGGGAAGCTTTCTATGACAAATTAAAATCTACGTTTCCAGATTACAACATCATCGAATTGTTGCCTGTGGAAAACATTTCAAAACTGAATTTCAAAATTCCGAATTTCTACAGTACTGATATCCGGGAAATGGGTGGATTTTTGGCCAACTGTGCACTTTTTATTGCCGCTGATAATGGCGTCATGCATCTTGCAAGCTCGGTAAATGTACCTACAATCGGGCTTTTCAAAGTGACAGATGAGACGATGTACAAACCTTATAACGACAAAAGTTTCTCTATCAATACAAATAATTTGGATTTGGATAAAGTAATAGACCTCATCAAAACGTCTTTATAATATTATAACCAAACTGCTATGAAATTTGTACTTTCCGAGGCTTATTCTCAATACAAAAACGACATTCTGAACATTTTAAAGAATTTTAAAAATGAAGGAACTATTGTTGGTCACGGAAATAGAAATGTTGTTAAATTTTTCATTGTTAATGATTTAAAGTTCAATTTCAAATCTTTCAAACAGCACAACATCATCAATCGTCACGTTTACAAATATTATCGAAAATCAAAGTCGAGACGTTCTTATGAGTATGCACAAATGCTTTTGGATAAGGGTTTTTTCACACCAAAACCTGTAGCTTTTATAGAAAATCACGATTGGATTGGTGTAACATCCAGCTATTATGTGAGTGAACAACTTGAAGATGTTTTTACTTTGAGTGATGTTCTTCATAATGTAGATTTTGCAGACAGAGAGAAAATTATTAAAGCCTATACCAATCTCATTTTTCAATTGCACGAAAATGGAATTATTTTTATTGATAACGCTTCCGGAAATTTTTTGATCAAGAAAACAGATGAAAACTTTCAGTTTTTTTTAGTCGATCTGAATAGAATGAATTTTTATGAAAGTATCAATATTGACAAAAGATTAATCAACTTTGAGAGGTTGACCAACGATCTTGAAACCATCAAAATAATTAGTGCAGAATACGCCAGATTATCGGGGAATTCTCCTGAGTTTTGCCTAAAAAAGATCGTCGATTTTACTAATAAAAAAGCATTTAAACGTAAGGTAAAAAAAATACTGAAGTTTTATAAATATTTTCTTCCCAAGCATTAAGCTTTCAGAGCTGCAATCTCATCTCTCAGTTTCGCGGCTTTTATAAAGTCAAGATTTTTCGCTGCTGCTTCCATTTCTTTCTGCTTTTGAGCCACGATTTTCTCGATATCCTCACTTCCATAACTGGCTTTAGTTTCAGCAACTTCTCTTAAAATTTCTTTGTGCGTATATTTTTCATCCGGGAAATCTTTGCTTCTACCAACTAAGTTTTCACTGATTTTTTTATTCAATGCTTGAGGAACTTTACCATTATCAGCATTATATTTCATCTGCTTTTCACGACGATAATTGGTCTCATCAATCGTAGCCTGCATAGATTTTGTCATTTTATCGGCATACATTATCGCTCGACCATTCAGGTTTCTCGCGGCTCTACCAACTGTCTGAATCATCGAACGGCGAGAACGCAACATTCCTTCTTTATCCGCATCTAGAATCGCAACTAATGAAACTTCCGGCAAATCTAACCCTTCTCTTAATAGGTTAACCCCAACCAAAACATCAAATAATCCTAAACGCAAATCCTGCATAATCTGGATTCTTTCCAAAGTCTCCACATCAGAATGGATATATCGTGTTCGGATTCCGACTTTTGTAAAATATTTTGTGAGTTCTTCCGCCATTTTTTTTGTTAATGTCGTTACCAAAACTCTTTCGTCCAGTTCCACTCTTTTGTGAATTTCTTCAATTAAATCATCAATTTGATTCATCGTTGGACGAACTTCTATAATTGGATCCAAAAGTCCCGTTGGACGGATAATTTGCTCAATGTAAGTTCCACCAGATTTTTCCAATTCGTAATCTGCAGGTGTTGCCGACACATAGATCACCTGATTCTGCATATCTTCAAACTCATTAAACTTCAAAGGTCTGTTGTCCATCGCAGCAGGCAAACGGAATCCGTGTTCCACCAAAACTTCTTTTCGGCTTCGGTCACCGCCATACATCGCGTGAACCTGAGGAACAGTTACGTGACTTTCATCAATCACCATCAGGAAATCCTTAGGAAAATAATCCAACAAACAGAAAGGCCTGGAGCCCGGAATTCTTCCGTCCATATAACGAGAATAATTCTCAATTCCTGAACAATAACCAAGTTCACGAATCATTTCCAAATCTAATTCCGTTCTTTCTTCCAGACGTTTGGCTTCCAAAGGTTTTTCGATTTCCCGGAAGAAATCAACCTGCTTTACCATATCATCCTGAATCTGTTTGATGGCACTTTGCATCGTTTCAGGTGTCGTTACAAAGAGATTAGCCGGATAAATATTAATCAAATCAAAATTCGAAATCACATTTCCGGAAACTGGATCAAAACTTTGAATTTTTTCCACATCATCTCCAAAAAACTGAATCCTAATTGCTGTATCAGCATAAGCCGGATAAATATCAATCACATCGCCTTTTACACGGAATGTACCTCTCTGAAATTCATTAAGTGCTCTGGAATACAATGCACTAACCAATTGATGAAGTAATCTTGTGCGGGATAATTTTTCGTTTTTCTCAATTGTGATTAAGGATTTATGGAATTCACTCGGATTTCCAACACCATAAATACAGGAAACCGAAGCCACAATCAAAACATCTCGTCGCCCGGAAAGTAAACTTGCAATGGCAGAAAGTCTCAGTTTTTCAACCTCTTCATTGATACTCAAATCTTTTTCGATGTAAGTATTAGTAGATGCGATGAATGCTTCCGGCTGATAATAGTCGTAGTAACTTACAAAATACTCTACCGCATTATCAGGAAAAAACTCCTTGAACTCCATAAAAAGCTGAGCCGCCAAAGTCTTGTTATGCGCCATCACAATTGTTGGTCGCTGAACATTGGCAACCACATTGGCAACGGTAAACGTTTTTCCGGAACCTGTTACGCCAAGAAGGGTTTGATATTTTTCACCAATATTAATCCCTTCTACCAGCTTCTCAATCGCTTGAGGCTGGTCTCCAGTAGGTTGATATTCTGATTGAAGTTTGAATTGCATTGAACAAAAATACGAAATAAAAAAACGTTTCGAAATGCGAAACGTTTGATCTTGATGATAAAAATATTCTATTGAAAATTCATAGTAATAGGAAGCTGAAAAACTGTAGCAGCTGGCTTTTCGTTTTCTGTTGCTGGTTTCCAAGTTACATTTTCTGTTGCTTGTTTCATTGCTCGTACTGCTTCTGCATTGAACTTGGGATTAGGTCCATCGGCTCTTACATCCGTTGTTTTTCCATTTTCATCAATAGAAATATAGACATTCGTTTTTACAGTTGTTTTCTCTTTCACAAATCCTGAAGAATCAAAAATATTAGAAAAATTCTTGCGAAGCGAATTAATGCCTTCCGGATATTGAGCTGCAGTAATATTGCTAGCTGGTGGCGGCGGCGGAGGAATTGGCAATTCGTTTTCTTTAAATTCCTTAGGAGCTGGTGGTGTCTTTACTTTTTTTGAATTCTTAAGTTTGACATTATTTTTCCCTTCAGTCTTTTGCGGAATCGTATCAGATTTTATAAAACTTTCAACAGATAATTCCGGCATATTAAGTTGATTTTCAGCTTTAATTTCCGAAGCGTAAACTTTTTGAACAAACAAAAGACTCAATCCCGCAAAAGCAGAAACCGCAATTATTTTTTTTGTTTTTTCGAATTTTGACTTTTTTGTGGTCATCATAATAAATCGTTTTTTGGTGTTATTGTAATTGAATTGGTGTGTCAGTTTTAGATTTTGTGTTTGGAGAATTTCTGAAAGAATCAATGTCTGATAATCTTTCACATTATTTTTTTGCTGAATAATGCTTTCATCTGCCAAAAATTCGTGATTATCTGTCATCGCTTTTTTATAAAAATATAAAGCAGGATTGAACCAGGAAATAACTTTTAGAATTTCTAAAAACAAAAGATCGAGAGAATGTTTCTGAACCAAATGTGTTTTCTCGTGAAGGAAAATCCTACTATCAATGGTTTGATTTTCGAAGTAACTTTTGTTCAGGTAGATTTTGTTCCAAAAACTGAATGGCGGCAAATTTTTGTCCAATAATTTTACTTTCTGATTCTGATAATTAATCTCTTTTCCTTTCAGAGTAATAATTTTTGTAATTGAAATTACAGTTCTGATAATCAAACCAATTGATATTAAAATACAAATTGAAACAATCAAATTCATCCAATTAAAATCAGTTGCTTGAGTTGTAGTCTGGATTATTTCCTGAGTTTGGATTTCTTCAAAAATAAGATCATTCTTCTGTTGATAAATCGTAGGAAGATTGATTTTCACAAACGGAATTACATAAGAAAACACCAAAGCCAACAAAAGATAAAACCTGTTGAAGCGGAACATTTTCTCTCTTTGTAAGAACAAATAATAAATCGCTATCAGTAACGATGAACAAAGGATTATTTTGAAAATAATGGTTAACATTTTAGTCTGTTATTTCTTTGTCAATAATGTCTCGAAGTTCTTTCAATTGTTTCTGGGACAGTTTTGCATTTGATGTGAAAAATGATGCAAACTGGCTCACAGAATTATTAAAAAAACGGTCAATCATAGAAGACATTTCTTCTTGGAAATAATCTTCTTTTTTCACTTTTGGAAAATATTCTCTCGAGTTTCCATAAGTTTTGTAGCCTATCAAATCCTTGTTCTGCATTCTTTTGAGAAGTGTTGCAATGGTTGTTGCAGCAGGTTTTGGTTTTGTATATTCTTCAAGAATATCTTTCATAAAAACCTTTTCTTTTTGCCAGAGAATCTCCATCAAAACAATTTCTGTATCTGTTAATTTTTGTTCTTTCATTCTACAAATATAAAATTTATTCTACAAATGTAGAATAAAAATTTAAATGAGCAAATTTTACTGGCACTATTTTTCCATTCCAAACAGAAAATAAATATTATGTTAAAATCCACACTTCCTTTTTTCCTTTCATTAATCGGTGCATTTTATTCGTGCCAAAGCAAAGGGAAACCCAGCAAAGTCTCTGCTAAAGAGGAAAAAGCGAATACGAATTACAAACCTGCATTTGCAGGACAAACAAGAATAACACCTGTAAAAACTACAACTCCTTACAATGTTGAAGTTTTGAATACTTCTCTCGGAAAACCTTGGGGAATTATCAATTTACCTGATGGAAGATTTTTGATTACCGAGAAAACTGGATTTATGAATGTCGTTTCGGCAGATGGAAAACAAGTTTCGAAAATCGATGGCTATCCAAAAGTAGATGCTAAAGGACAGGGCGGAATGTTGGACGTTGCATTGGATCCAGATTTTAAAACCAATAATATCATCTATTTCAGTTTTTCTGAGCCTTATGAAGGCGGAAATCATACCGCTGTCGGAAAAGGCAAATTATCTTCTGATCTTAAAACAATTTCTGATGTCAAAGTGATTTTCCGAGCAACACCAACTTACGATGGCGATAAGCACTACGGTAGCCGATTGGTTTTTGACAAAGACGGAACTCTGTTTGTCAGCACAGGCGAAAGATCAGATAAACAAACAAGAGTTTATGCTCAGAAGACAGATAATTATTTAGGTAAAATCCTTAAAATTACCAAAGATGGCCAACCGGCAGCGGGAAATCCATTCATAGGAAAAGATGGTTACAAACCTGAGATTTTCGCATACGGAATCCGTAGTCCGCAAGGTTTGGCCTTGGACGAAAAAGGTCAGCTTTGGGATATCGAAATGGGACCAAGAGGCGGTGACGAAATCAACCTGATTCAAGCTGGAAAAAATTACGGTTGGGGCGATGTGACTTACGGAATTGAATATTCTGGAGAAAAAATCAACAATGGAACAACACAGAAAGCTGGAACAGAACAGCCCGTTTACTATTGGGATCCAGTTGTTTCGCCAAGTGGTGTAACATTTTATACAGGAAATATCGAGGAATGGAAAAATAATCTTTTTATAGGATGTCTAAGTGGCGAACATATCAACAGAATTGTTATAAAAGACAATAAGGTAGTCGGCGAAGAACGATTATTATTGGATCAAAAAGAAAGATTTCGAGATGTTTTGAATGGAATGGATGGTAACCTCTACGGAATTACGGATAGCGGTAAATTGTATCGAATTTCTAAAAAATAAAATACAAAATCCTGATTAACTCAGGATTTTTTTATGCGGTCTGCTTTTTTGATTCCCTGAAAATCTTTTAGATAAAAAGGTTCAAAATAAGCCACACTTTCAAAATCTTTTTGATTGAATTTATCCACAGATTTTTTAATCAGACCTTTTGCGGAAGGATGAATATCGGATTTGAATTCTGCATATGGAAAATTAAGGATTTCCTGAGCTTTTTTTGCACCATCGCCAATGAACAAAACTTTCTTATCCGCTAATTCTGCAAAGGAATTTTCATCCAAAATTTTAGCTTCGGTTTCCTTTATTATTTCGCCGGAAGTTCCATCAAAAAATGCGGTGTAAACTTCCATTCTTCTTGCATCAATCAACGGAACAATTAATTCAAAACCTTGATTTATAAATTCTTCCACCATAGAATCCAAAGAATTAACGGCAATCAGCGGCAGTTTAAGCCCATAACAAAACCCTTTCGCAGAAGCGGCACCAATTCTAAGACCTGTGTAAGAGCCAGGACCTTTTCCCAAAGAAATAGCATCCAAATCTTTCAGGGAAATTTCTGCGCCTTCCAAAGCCCATTCTACAAAGGAATGTAGGCTTTCGGATTGTTTATAATTATCGGAAACTTCTTCACAAAGACAAAGGATTTCTTCGCCATTAGAAATGGCAACAGAACAGTTTTTGGACGAGGTTTCTATGTGGAGGATTTTCATTCTGCAAATGTAAGGATTAAGGAAGAATTATTTCAAAGTCACACTTTGCCTGCTCCACAATTTCCAAATTCCTTTTTGTCGAATCCAGAATTCAAGAACAGAGAGTTTCATTTCAAATTCTTCATTTTTATAAAACCCTTTTACGGCAATAAATCTTCTTATGTTGGCAAATTTATTTTCGATTTTCAATTCCTTCAATTCAGTTTGTTTGACAGATTGATATTTCACTTTTCCAGACTCAAAATCTTTTTTGAAATCATCTTTATTCTGAATCCAGCCATTAGAATGTCCAAAAGAAACATCAGCAGAAAACAATTCCAAAATCTTAGAATCGTTATTTTCCATCAATGAATCCAATTTTGAAACCTGAATCAACAATTCTTTTTCTTTCTTAGAATAATTCTGAGAAAATCCAGCAACAAAAAACAGGCAGAAAAATAAGCTTAAAAACCTCATTGTCAGATTATAATTTTCTGTAAATCGTCCTTGGTTCCGCCTGCGCTTTTGGATAAATCGTCATATCAGAAACCGAAATTCTTTCCGGAACGTTGATGCAATAAGCAATCGCATCCGCAATATCTTCTGCAACCAAAGGTTCATAACCCGCATAAACTGTTGCAGCTCTTTCATCATCACCTTTGAATCGCACTTTTGAAAAATCAGTTTCAACAGCGCCCGGCTGAATGTTCGTAACACGGATTCCGAATTCTGTTAACTCAATTCTCATTCCTTCAGAAATGACGTCAACGGCTTTTTTGGATGCACAATAAACTACGCCGTTCGCATAAGTTTGTCTCGCAGCAACGGAACTGATATTGATGATTTGTCCATTCCTTTTTTCTTTCATTAATTTAATGATTGGTTGAGAAACATAAAGCAAACCTTTCACGTTTCCGTCCATCATAGAGTTCCAGTCTTCGATATTTCCTTCAGAAATTGGGTCTAATCCGTGAGCATTTCCAGCGTTGTTAATCAAGACATCAATATTTTTCCAATTATCAGGAAGCGAATTAATTGCTGAGAAAACCTCATCAGAATTTCGAACATCAAAACTTAATGTGAAAACTTCGGTTTCCTTCGATAATTCTGATTTTAACTCTTCGAGAATAGTTTTATTTCTGCCGCAAAGAATCAATCTATTTTTTTGTTGTGCTAATAGGATTGCAGTAGCTTTCCCTATTCCGGAAGTCGCTCCGGTAATAAATATTGTTTTCAATTTTACTTTAGATTTAGTCTTACAAAAATAAAGTATGCTTACTTATTTATACTAAAAAATTAGACTTTCTTATTATATATTAAAACACTATTTTTGATTCTAAAATTTTTGTTGTTTTTACAATGTTAGCATATGATAAAGAATTGGGCAACTAGAGCTTTTGCGTTATTAGACCATTGCTTAGGTAAAATTCCGATAGAAATTAACGAATTAGACTGGAAAGAAAATTTGTCTCCTAAAAATGATAAATTAGCACAACATTTATCTGCATTTGCAAATAATCCAGGAGGGGGGTTTATAATTTTTGGAATTGATGATGTGACGGGTAACACTATTGGTATCGATAGGAATAAGGCTATTGAAATTGTTGATAAACTTAGTTCTATTGGAAGAGATAGTTTGGAGCCAAATGTACCAATTGATCATTGTATTGAATCCTATAATGAAAAGTACATATTAATTATCTATATAAAAGAAAGCTCTATAAAACCTGTTCATTTAAAAAATAAAACTATTGAAGATTCTTTTATTAGATCTGGAGGAACTACGAGGAAAGCATCAAGGCAAGAAATTGGAGGTTTACTTTTAAATAGTAAAACTCCAAATTTTGAGGAACTTCATAGTACAAAATTGCTTTCTCAAGAACAAGCATTAACACTTTTAGACTATAAAGAACTTTTTCATTTATTGAAAAAACCTTTACCTTCAAACCTTTCAGAAATTTTCTATGTTCTACAAAATGAAAAAATTGTGAGTGAAGAAAATAATGGATTTTATATTACAAATTTTGGTGCTTTAGCTTGTGCGAATAGCCTCAAAGAGTTTGATGGTTTATCAAGAAAATCAATTCGCGTAATCAGGTACAAAGGTTTAAATAAAGCTGAGACTATCCGTGAATATCCTGGTTCAAAAGGTTATGCAATTGGTTTTGAGGGATTAATTCAATTTGTTAAACAGATGCTACCCTCAAGTGAAATAATTAAATCTGCTTTGCGTGTCGAAGAAACGGTTTTCCCAGAAATTGCTTTGAGAGAATTGTTCGCAAATGCATTAATTCATCAAGATTTTACTATTAGAGGTACTGGTCCTTTAATTGAAATTTTTGATGATAGAATTACTATTACTAATCCAGGAAAACTTTTACCTACGAAACAACTTGAAAGGATTATTGGCACAACTCCTGAAAGTAGAAATGAAGTATTAGCTTCCTCTTTTAGAAGATTTGGAATATGTGAAGAAAGAGGTTCAGGGTTCACAAAAACTATTGCGAGTATTGAACTTTATGGATTACCACCTTTAAAATTGGAAGAACTTGAAAATGCCTTTAAAGCCACACTGTATACTCCAAAACCATTTGCAAAACTTTCTGAAACAGAAAGAATTGAAGCTTGTTATCAGCACGCTGTTATTCAATATTTAAGTAGTGGAAGTATGAATAATGCTTCTTTACGTGAAAGATTTCAAATGAGTGAAAGGCAAAGATCACAAATATCATTAGTAATTAAAAATACTTTAGAAAAAGGGAAAATAAAACCTAAAGATCCAGAAAATAGCTCAACAAAATTTGTTGAATATGTTCCTTACTGGGCATAAATTTTGCTTCATTAGAAAACAAACAAATCACATAACATACTGATTTTCAAAACGTTTTTGCTTCACTAGAAAACATACATATTTTTAATAGTGGTTAATTAAAAGAAGAATTATAATCTTATTAACACTAAATTTTTGCTTCATTAGAAAACGAACAAGCCGTATAAAACACTGTAAATCAGCAACATTTTGCTTCATTAGAAAAATACATAATTGGGTTTGTAACTTTTAAAGAAAAATCCCGAATTATTCGGGATTGATTTATTTCTTATCTCTTTGAAAATCCAGACTAACAGAATTCATACAATATCTGGTGCCTGTCGGAGGTGGTCCGTCATTGAAAACGTGTCCCAGATGCGATTCGCAGCGTTTACAAAGCACTTCGATACGTTCCATTCCGTGAGTTGAGTCTCGCTTGTAAATAACACCGTCTTTGTCTGCTTCAAAGAAACTTGGCCAACCACAAGTGCTCGCAAATTTGGAACTTGAACGGAACAAATGATTACCGCAAACGGCACAGTAATATTCTCCAACTTCATCAAAATCGTTGTACTTTCCGGTGAATGGATATTCCGTATTGGCTTCTCTTGCGATGGCATAAACTTCTGGCGAAAGGATTTTTTTCCATTCTTCGTTGGAAACATTCAGTTTAGTTTTATCCGTCCTTGAATAGTAAGGGTTATTGGTGTGTGTATTATCTTCCATTTTAGTTTGTTGTTGAGGTTTAGTTAAATCAACTTTTTTCTGCGCACATTGGAGCAGAAATGAATTGATTAATATAAAAAAAAATAATTTTTTCATTGATGTAAATTTACTAAATCTGATATTAGATTCTGTTATCATAAGATAGTTAAACAAAGGCACTCATTCCCGTAATCGACCGACCGACAATCAAGGAATTGATTTCTTTGGTTCCTTCGTAAGAATAAATTGCTTCTGCATCGGCAACAAAACGGGCAACATCGTGTTCCAAAAGAATTCCGTTTCCGCCCATAACTTCCCTTGCTTGTGCGACAACATCACGTGTTCTTAGGCTACAAAAGACTTTTGCTAATGATGCGTGTTCGTCTTTCAAAATATCTTGGTCCTGCATTTCCGACAATCTAAAAACCAAAGTTTGCATCGCTGTAAGATTGGACAACATTTCCACCAAATGTCCCTGAATCAACTGGAAAGACGCAATCGGTTTCCCGAATTGTTCACGTTTTCTGGTGTATTCCAAAGCGCTTTCATAAGCACCTCTTGCACAGCCGGTTGCCATCCACGCAACGCCGGCTCTTGTCATTTGTAGCACTTTCGCGGTATCTTTGAAACTGTTAGCGTGCTCCATTTTTTGAGAATCGGCGACGAAGCAGTCTTTCATCGTAATCAATCCGTTTTGCACAATTCTGAGCGCCATTTTACCTTTTATTTTTTCAACGGAAAAACCTTCTGTTCCCTTTTCAAGAATGAAACCTTTCACTTGATTATCTTCAACATCTCTTGCCCAAATGACAATTACGTCAGCAAAAGTGGCGTTGCCAATCCATTTCTTTTGTCCGTTCAGAATCCAGCCGCCTTCTACTTTTTTGCAAGTTGTGGTTAATCCGCCAGCTGCTCCGGAACCAACTTCCGGCTCGGTCAATCCAAATGCGCCAATCAAATCGAATTGTTGCATCCCGGGAAGATATTTTTGTTTCTGTTCTTCGGAACCGCACATATAAATCGAACCCATTGATAAGCCGGATTGAACTCCGAAAAATGTTGCCAAGGAAGCATCAACTCTTGCGATTTCCATTGCGATAACGCCTTCCATCAAGAAAGGTAAATTGGGGCAACCGTAACCTTCGTAAGTCACGCCGCAAAGATTTAATTTTTTGAATTTTGGGATGAGTTCGTGTGGGAAATCGTCTGTCAGCCAATATCTGTTGACCAAAGGTTTGGCTTCTTTTTCCATAAACTCTCGGACTTTCAGTTGGATTGCTCGTTGCTCGTCTGTCAGTTTCAGATGCAGTTCGTAAAAATCACCGTTGATGGGTGGCAATTCTCTTTTCTTTCCAGAGGAATCCAGCATTTTCGTCAAACCTTTGATTTGATTTTCATCGAGCTTTGAGAACTGATTCATCAGTTTTGGAAGGTCAACTTTCTCGGAAATTTTTGCGATTTGGTCTATATCGATACTTTTCAAAAGATTGAAAACACCTTTAATCTTGGAGATTGTGCTGTTCATAGATTCTGTTTTCTTGTAGAATGCAATTAATATTCCTAAAAAGCTTTTACAATTCACTAATTATAAATCTTTCTTTGAAAAACAATTTTACAAAACACTAATAATCAATGCTTTGGATTGAAGATTAGTTTACAATTAGTTTCGGATTGATTTGCAGAATTGCTTTCATTTTAATTATCAATTTTGAGAAAGAAGCTTCCAAATGATTGACAAAGCTTGATTTGAAACCGAATCCCGCAGCCCGACTTGAGCGGAAATCCTTTTTTGCTTGTACTCGAGTTCTATTTAAACTGAAATCGTCTGCAAAAAAGATTGGGAGCGGAAGGCGGATAAAGCTGCCCAAATAAAAATATTAATCTCTAAAATAATCTATTATGAAAACTAAAATCTTATCAATCAGCTTACTTGCTTTACTTTTAATTGGATGTAAAAAAGGAGAATATGCGGAATCTGCTTACGCAACTGCAGATAGCGCGGCTGCTGTTTCTGACAATGTTTCTATGGCAGCAACCCAATCTGTCGAAGGCAAACAATTTGCGAAAACGGCAGAAGTGGATATGGAAGTGAAAGATGTTTATGACGCGACAATATCAATCGAAAAACATTTGATTTCGCTCGGTGGATTTGTGACACAGAGCCGAATGGAAGCGCAGACTTTGTCGGAAGATACTTATAATACGTCGGATGAATCGGCGATTTTGATTCGAAAATTCCAGAATCATAATAGGATGCAGGTAAGAGTTCCGACTGAGAAATTGGGTGAGTTTTTGGATTTTATTAATGATAAAAAAGTGTTTCTCAATTCCAGAATTATTTCTGCGGAAGACGTCACAGCAAACATTAAATTGTCCAAAATGGAAGCGGAAAGACAGTCGAAAACCAGCACTAATATTTCTGAATTGAAAGTCGGAAAAGATAAAGTGAATCTTGATGATAAAAATATGTCTCAAGCCAATTCTCAAAAATATTCTGATGAGATTCTTGCTGACCAACTGAAATTCTCAACGGTTGATATCTTCATACAAGAACCGAAAACGAGTGTTGCGAAAATTCCTATCATCAACACCAAAAATATTGATAATGAATACAAATACAATTTCTTGTACGATGTGAAAAATGCTTTTGTGGAAGGTTTTTATTTGATTCAGCAGATTTTTGTTTTCCTGATTTCTATCTGGCCGATTGTTTTGATTGGCGGTTTGGTATTTTATTTTTTGAGAAGAAGAAAAGTGTTTGTGAAAAGTGAAGAATAGTCTTATCGCAAAGCCGCAGGAAATTTATATTCGAGGCTTAAAAGTCGCAAAATTTAATTTGCGACTTTTATCAGTATTTAGAGAAAATAATTGCGCCTTTGCGTTTGGATAATTTTTATTTCATAATTTTGCAAAACGATGTTGAGAAGATTGCAACTTTTTATGATGATTTTCTGTTTGGGAATTTTTGTATTTCCGAAGCAGAATTTCAATGCGCAGGTTGCTCAAAGTTCTTGTTGCGAATCTCAGAAAGACAATTCCGACTGTTGCAAAAAAGACGAGAAAAAAACGGATTCTTGTCATCACGATTCCAAAAAAGAAAAAGACTGCAAAGACAATTGCACGACTTGCAAAACCTGCAGTTCTGGATTTGTTTTTTCTGTTGTTCTGAATAATTTCGATAACAAACTGAAAACACCGATTTTCACCATCAACAATCCTTTTTCTTATTATTCACAATCGCCTCTTGCGCGAACTTTCAATATCTGGCAACCGCCTAAACTTGGTTAATTTTAATTAGTAATCTCTCGCTGATTAAGCAAATTTTGCAGATTTTTTCTGAAAGTTAATCTGCTAAATCCGTAAAATCTGCGAGAATATAAATTCAAAGATTTATTTAAAAAAATCTTAATTCAATCAAATTAAAATTAATCAAAATCAAAATGAATACAATCATAAAATCAGGAATTTTATTCCTTTCTATATTTCTATTTTCAAATTTTTCTGCACAAACCAAATCATTCAAAGCCAAAGTAGAAGGCAACTGCGGAATGTGCAAAGAACGCATCGAAACAGCGGTTAAAGCTGATAAAAACGTAAAATCAGCCGACTGGAGTATGAGCAAAAAAGTCCTGACTGTAAGTTATGACGCTTCAAAAACGGACAAAAAATCGATTCTGAAAAGTGTAGCTGAAGTGGGTCACGACAACGAAATGTTCCGTGCTTCTGATAAAGTCTATGACGATTTGGATGCTTGTTGCCAGTACGACCGTCCTGACAACAGCAAAAAGTTGGCAAAAAATGCCGATACAAAACAAGTCTGCGAGCTTAAGTAATTAATTTAAATTTTTTGACGATGAATTATTTAAGTAGAAAACTTATGTTTTCTGTGCTGCTCGTTTGTTCCGTATTCTCTTTTGCGCAAACCGTTACAGAACAGTTTTTGGTAAAAGGAAATTGCAATATGTGCAAAGCCAGAATAGAAAAAGCAGCCTTGAAAGCCGGCGCAACAACTGCCAATTGGACTGCCAATAATCAGACTTTGACAATGACTTTGGACGAATCAAAAGTTAAATGTGACGATATCCTGAAACAAATTGCAGAAGTTGGTCACGACAATGAGAAGTTCAAGGCGTCTGAAGATGCTTACAAAAATTTGCCTCCTTGTTGCTTATATACAAGAGGTTCTGATTTTGAAAAACCGAATGACACACTTGAACATCACTCAGATTCTGATAAAAAAACGAATCAGATTGAAGGTGTAAAACTGACAAGAGAAAAAGAAGCAACCGCAATCAGCAAAAAAGAAGCGGGATTGATTTTCAATATCAGTTCCAAAGAATTGTTGAAAGCCGCTTGTTGTAATCTTTCCGAAAGTTTTGAAACCAATGCAACAGTTGATGTTTCATTCAGTAATGCGGTTACCGGAACTAAACAGTTGAAAATGCTCGGACTTGACCAGAAATATACCCTTCTGACTAAGGAACAATTGCCTGAAATCCGTGGATTGGCTTCACCTTATGGATTGAATTTTATTCCTGGAAAATGGATTGGCGGAATCCAATTGACAAAAGGTGGAAGCACGGTTGTTAACGGTTACGAAAGTATCACAGGGCAAATTAATACCGAACTTTTGAAAACGCACGATGACGATAAAAAAGCGGAAACGGAAATCAATTTGTTTTCTGACAACAACGGAAGAGTTGAAGCTAATGTCACAAGCACTTCTCCAATTTCTGACAAATGGAACCAAAGTGTTTTGCTTCACGGAAATGGAACTTTTGGCGATACGGATATGAATGATGACGGTTTTCTTGACAGGCCGAAAGGAAGTCAGTTAAATGTTGCTTATTTGTTGAATTACAATGATTTAGAAAGCTCTGGATTCGCTTCGCATTTCGGGATTAATTTCTTGAAAGATGAGCGAACTGCAGGACAAATCGGATTCAATAAAAGAATTCCACAGAAAGACCAATCGCTTTATGGTGTTGGGATTGATATTTCGAGATTCCAATTGTGGAACAAAACGGGTTATGTTTTCAAAGGGAAACCTTATCAAAGTCTCGGATGGATGAATCAATTGACTTATCATCAGCAAGATAGCTTTTTCGGATTGAGAAATTATTATGGAAAAGAAACGTCTTATTATTCCAATTTGATTTTCGAAAGTATCATCGGAAATACGAACAACAAATATAAAGTCGGCGCGAGTTTCCTTTATGACAAATACGACGAGGATTATCTTTTGGACAATTACAAAAGAACAGAAACTGTTCCTGGATTATTTGCAGAATATACTTTGACAGGCGAAAAATTCACTTTGGTAACAGGCACTCGCGTTGATTTTCATAATCTTGCAGGAACGCAGTTTACGCCGAGAATGAATTTCAAATATGATTTGACACCGAAAACGATTTTCAGAATTTCGGCTGGCAGAGGCTTCCGAACTGCGAATATCTTTGCAGAAAGTCAAGCTTATTTTGCTTCGAATCGTCAAATTCAAATCATCAATAATGGTGGAGAAATCTACGGTTTGAAACCGGAAATCGCTTGGAATTATGGCGTGAGTTTGCAACAAGAATTCAAATTGTTTGGAAGAAAATCCACGATTTTAGCTGATTTTTTCAGAACGGATTTCCAGAATCAAGTAGTGACAGACTTGGATGAATCTGCCCAGAAAATTTTGTTCTATAATCTTGAAGGAAAATCGTTTGCGAATAGTTTCCAGACACAATGGGATTTTCAGCCTGTGAAAAATCTGGAATTCAGAGTGGCTTACAAATATTATGATGTGGCTTTGGATTATTTGAGCGGGTTGAAAAAAGTGCCGTTTATGGCGAAACATCGTGGATTTGCAAACTTGGCTTATTCAACTAATAAAACGGAAAAAGGCAGATTCTGGAGCTTTGACACGACTTTAAATTTAGTCGGAAAACAAAGACTTCCGAATACAAAATCGAATCCTGCAGAATTCCAGATTGGAGATTATTCGCCAGGTTATTCTACTTTGAATGCTCAGATTTCCAGAAATTTTTCTGAGAAAATCAGAGTTTATTTAGGTGGAGAGAATTTGACTGGATATCAGCAGAAAGTTACGATTCTAGATGCGGGAAATCCGTTTGGAAATTACTTTGATGGTGGAATGGTTTACGCTCCGATTATGAAACAGAATTTCTATGTTGGTGTGGATTTTAAGTTTTAGAACTTTAAAAAATGAATCAAAAAACCTCGTCAGATTTGGCGAGGTTTTGTTTTTATTGATTGTCTTTGTTATAAAATTCGACGACTAATTCACTTGCCTTTTCGAAGTCATTTTCTGAGACTTTTAGCTGAACACCTTCGCTTGTATTATTAAACAGATTGAAAGTATTTGCCATAATATTTCCGAAGACATAAGCTTCAATGCCATTTGTTCCCATATAAATTCTGAGCATCTCCGCTTCTATTTCGGTGTTGAATATTTTGAGTGTGATTAATTCCATATCATTTTCATTAATTTAAATTAGAGCCTATTGGCATTTTCGTTGACCGCTTTCTCTTTGTAATTTGATTTCTTCAATTTTCCAAAGTTGTATTTCGCAGAAAGCGATATGGTTGGAGTATTCCCAAAAAAGGTGCCAGTTGACGCAATTTTGTCGTAAGACATTTTCTGAATGTAATTCATTTGATTGAAAACATCGTTGTAGCGAACTGTAAAATCAAAATCGGAAATAGAAGATGTCATCCCAAGATTAACCAAGCACATTGCATTGTTTTCATACAAACCTTCCACACGTTTTGTGATGTACGAACCGTCCAATAGAATTGACAAATACTTCCAAACATTCACAGTATTGTTGGTTGAAAAATAAACATACGGTGTCGAATTTTTCAAAACGGCTAAAGAATCTTCGATTTTATCATAATTGACGGAAAGACTGTTTTGTGAAGTCCATTTTTTTCCTTGAAAAAGAGAATCAATACCTAAAGAAACGCCCATTTCTTTATCAAAATTAACGGCCGTAAATTTGGAAATATTCTTCTCATCATCATAAATCAGGGTATAACCCAAAGGATTTTTGCTCTTGTAAGCTGAGGCGTTGACGGATATTTTTTTCAGATTGGCGGAAAAAGAAATCGTATTGGTGTAAGTCGGAACCAAGTCTGGATTACCTTGATACTCAACATACGGACTTCCGTACAAACCGCCGGAAGACAAATCTCCGTAATTGGGGCGGGAAATACTTTTTCTGAAATTCAGAGTATAATCGTAATTGTCATTTTGCTTGAAACTGATTTCTGCATTGGGAAACCAATCCAAATAATCTCTTTTGATTTTAGTTTGATTTTCAATTTTATCAAAACCTTCCGCATTGGTTGATTCCGTTCTCAATCCGCCGTTTATATTCCATTTATCTGCATTCACAGCAAGATTCACATAACCAGCAAGATTTGCTTCTTTGAAATCATAATGATAAAATTCTGGATTTTGATTATTCTGATAAGTTGTTTTGTTATCGTTTTTGGTTTCAGCTTTCGTATAACTTCCACCAATTTCCAAACTGTAATTTTCACTCAATTTTTTTTCGATATCAACTCTTCCGGAATAAACATTTCCTGAATATCGCTGAAAACGAAATTGATTGAACTCGTAACCCGAATTGTTAGTATCGTTGAAAAATTGATAATCTACATTTTTACTTTCTCGTTTGAACTGAAATCCTGTTAAAATCTCAGCATCCCAATCTGTCAATTCCTTTTTATAATTAAAGATAGAGTTGATTGTCGCCCGTTTACTGTCTTGCTGATTCAGCGTTTTAATAAACGCAGAATTACCATTTTCAGAATAAAATGTATTAGTATTATTATCGCCTTTGTCCGGTCTGAAATTACTGTTGACAGACATCGTGATATAATCGCCGTCATCGTTCAGTTCCTGATACAAGCTCGCTCCAAAAATAGTTTGCGGACGTTTCGTAATAGATTTGATGATGTAATTGGAATTAATGTTTTTACTCGGAACCGAATAATCAAAACCGTTGCTTTCCCAATGATTGATTTGGTTATAAGAAGCGTTCAGTTTCCACTCGGTTTTATTTTTCTTTTGTTGAAAATTGGCTGAAAGATAATTACTGAAACGCTTTTGAAAAGTCGCAGTTTCCGTAATACTCAATTGCGAACCATCTTTTCTACTTTTCTTCAAGTTGACCTTGATAACCGCTTTTCCTTCCGATTCATATTTTACAGACGGATTTCTGATGATTTCAACCGACTTGATATCATCCACAGCAATAGCAGATAATGTCGCAAAATCGACTCTTTGGTTATCCACATAAAGCAAAGGTGTTCCTTTTCCGACAAACGATAATCCTTCGCCGTTTGCATCCATCATTACAAAAGGTAATTTTGATAATAATTCCGTTGAAGTTGGCAATGTATTCAGTGGAGAATTGGCGACATCCAGCGTGATATTCCCATTTTCAACTTTGAAAATCTTTTTCTTTGCAGTGATTGTTACCTCATCAATTTTTTGACTTTTAGGTTCAAAAGCAATTGAAAGCTCCAGATTTTTTTCCAGATAAAATGGTTTCTCATTCTGAATCGTTTCATCTGATGATAACTGAAGATGATAATTTCCGGATTTCAATTGGTCAAATTCAAACTTCGAATCCTGAGCAAGTGTAGATTTAAGTAATTGATTCTCATTATCCAAAAGATAAACAACAATAGGAAAAGTGTTTTTCTCTTTATCAGAATTAATGATTTTTCCATTAATCTTAAGATTTTGCTGGGCGAAAATGAAAGTTGAGATGAAAACAAGAAAAAATAAAATGCTTTTTTTCATAGGAATTAGTCTTTGAAAGGTTGTTTTATTTTAAAACAATTATAATGCATACTTTGTTACATTGTCAGCAAAATAATTTATTCCGTTCTCAGAAATTAACCAAATAAACCGGGCTTATTCTCCTTGAAGAATCGCTTTATTGATTTCATTAATCAACTCTGGGCCTTCGTAGATGAATCCTGTATAAAGCTGAACAAGACTTGCGCCAGCTTCCAGTTTTTCAATCGCATCTTGCGCCGTGTGAATTCCGCCAACACCGATGATTGGAAAGGCTTTTCCACTTTTTTCTGATAAAAATCGGATGACTTCTGTCGAACGTTTTGTCAATGGTTTTCCAGATAATCCGCCGGTTTCTGTTTTGTTTTCAGAGACTAAATTTTCTCTTGACAACGTCGTGTTCGTCGCAATCACGCCAGCGATTTGAGTTTCTTTAATGATATCAATAATATCCAGAAGTTGTTCATTTGTTAAATCCGGTGCGATTTTCAGAAGAATTGGTTTTTGTTTTCGCTTTTCAAGATTGAGATTTTGAAGTGTTGATAATAATTCTGTAAGAGGTTTTTTGTCTTGAAGTTCTCTTAGATTTGGCGTGTTTGGCGAACTGACATTTACCACGAAATAATCAACGTAAGGAAATAATTTTTCGAAACAGATTTTGTAATCGTTGACCGCTTCTTCGTTTGGCGTTACTTTATTTTTCCCGATATTTCCGCCAATCAGAACATTTTTGTTTTTTTTCAGACGTTGAATTGCTTCATCAACTCCTCCGTTATTGAAACCCATTCTGTTGATGATTGCAGAATCTTCTTTCAGTCGGAATAATCTTTTTTTATCGTTTCCAGCCTGAGCTTTGGGCGTCAACGTTCCGATTTCTATGAATCCGAATCCAAGGTCTGACAACTCATTGAAGAGTTTGGCGTCTTTATCAAAACCCGCCGCTAATCCAACCGGATTTTTGAATTTCAGCCCGAAAACCTCACGTTCCAGACGTTTATCAAAAATTGGTTTTGGTAAAAATAATTTGGTGAGAAATCTAAAATTCTTCAGAATAGAAAATGTAAAATGATGAACTTCTTCTGGGTCGAATTTGAAAAGAATAGGACGAATTAGGCTTTTGTACATCGGAGAAAAGTTTTACAAATTTACGTTTTTGTGAGGATAATTGATTAAAAAAATCACTTAATAACGAGTTAAACACAAAGGCACAAAGGTCAATTCTGAATGTAATGCGTTTTTAAGGCACTAAGTTTTTGAAAAATCTCACATTTTCTTTGTGCCTTAAAACTATTCTCAATGAAGATAATTTTTTGTGCCTTTGTGTTTTTAATCTTATAATTTCAGAATTCAGGAAAAATAATCTAAAATCTTTATATCTTTACTTAGATTTTATCCGAATTTTTAAATGATTCCACATACTTTTTATAAAAGTTTAATTTATATATTTTTCCTTTTGTTTCTGCCTTTTCAAGCTTTTGCAATTACGCCAAAGGATTGTGAAAAAATGATTATTGAAGGCGTTGAAGCGATGAACAAAAAGGATTTTACCAAATCTCTGCAAATCCTTACCAAAACCCGAAAAATTGCTCAGGATAACAAATGGTACCGCGAAGAATTCCTCGCAACAAACAACATCGGTGCGAATTATTATATGCGATTGGATTATGGCGAAGCACTCAATAATTACCTTGATGCTTACAAAATTGCCGTTGCTCATCTGGACGAGAAATCAGAAATGACTGTTCTCAATAACATTGCGATTCTCTATTCCCGAGACAACAAAATCGATAAAGCCAAAGAATATTTTTCCAAAGCCTACGAACTCGCGGGAAAAGTTAACAACAACACTTCCAAAGGTTTATACGCTATTAACCTGACCATTGTTTACAACGAAAAAGGCGATTACAAAACGGCAAAAAAATATATTGATGAAGCTTTGAAATTGACATTAAATTCGCCTTATCATCTGCTCGCAAAGTCTACCGAGATGGAAACATTGGTGAATCTGGAAAAATACGATGAAGCCACAAGAATTGCTAATGAACTTTTACCAAAACTGACCGGTGTAGAATATTCTGAATACAAAACCCAGGTCTTATACAATCTTTCTGTGATTGCAGAGCATAAAAATGATCTGCCTAAATCTTTTCATTATCTGGAATTAGCCGAGAAAAGTAATCTGAATTATGATTTTAAAGAAAATCTTTTCGAGAGATTCAGCAAACTTTACCAAAAAGCGAATAATATTGACCGCGCAGTTGCTTACAAAGATTCGATAATGGCAGTGAAAGATTCGGTGAATCGGATCAAAAACGGGCAGCTTTTTGAGAATAGTAAAATCAAATTCGAACTTCAGAATTCCCAGAAAGATCTGGCAGAAAGTCAAGGAAAACTGACAACCCAGCGTTCTTATTTTATCAAAGGAATTTTGCTTGCCATCTTTATTATTGGAATTATTTTCTGGGCTTTGAGAAACAGCATTCTGAAAAATAAACAGCAGAAAATCATCGAACAGAACAATGCAGAGATTGCTAAACTTGAACTCGAAAAAGAAAAAAAAAATAAGGAAATCCTTGAAAATCAATTAAAAGAAAAAGAAGTTTCGGCTCTACTGGAAGAAGAAAAATACAAAAATGAAATCGAAGCTAAAAACAGAAAACTGACAACAAAAGCTTTACAGCTCTCTACGAAAATAGAACTCATTGACGACCTTATCAACACGCTTTCCCGAGAGTCGGATGATTTGAACAATGTTGATATCAGTAGCATCATCAAGCAATTCAAAATTCTTCAGAAACAAACACACGAAGAAGA